>OGOH01000609.1_pt1 | contig 28290 bp, 40 predicted proteins | sample 1552571 | NCBI WGS metagenome assembly OGOH01 (sample SAMEA2580170, study PRJEB22360) | human gut metagenome | biome: human gut; feature: human-associated habitat; material: faeces | place: Denmark | collected 2008/2010
TTCCAGCCGGTAGCGGCTACAAGCTCAGGTTCACGCCGAAAACCGGCATTACATGGCACGGGCATCATACGACCGTCAAAAACGCGAAGGACGCCAGCGAGGCGACCGATTCCGATAGTGATGAGGAGGATGATGCGGACGGCAACATGATTGCCGGAGTAATCCCATTAAAGGATTTCCCCGCATTGAACAAGATGACTGCCGCCATCTACGAAGACCTGAACGAAGACCACGGCATTTACGGCATGGTCATGCCCACGGTTCCGGTCGCCGTCAAAGCGGTCAAAGTGTTGAACGGTCGTCCGAACGGCGCTTGGACTGAAAAAGACAAGTATGTCGCGGACATCACCCCGTTGAACAATGCTCCGAAGAGCGCGGTGCCATCCTCCATCGCGTTCACCGACAACAAGACCCAGACAGTCAGAATTAACACCGGCGCGTTCACTCAGGAAGGCACTTACCAGTATGAGGTGAAGGAACGCAAGGGAGACAATGCTGGAGTCACGTATGATGACCGTGTTTGGATACTGACCGTCACCGTCACCGACGATTTGAACACGTTCGACCGTCATGTCACGGCCAACGTGTCCAATAATGGAATTCAATCCGACACCGTCCAGTTCACGAACACGTATGCTCCGAAGGATACGCAAGCCCGTATCGTGGCAAGCAAACTGTTCACGAACGCAGACCAGTCGGCCACCAAGATTACCGACTTCCAATTCGACCTATATGCGAACGACAAGGCGACCGGAACTCCTATCCAAACCGTGAACGCCAGCGCGGACGGCAAAGTGGAGTTCTCTCCGCTCCTGTTCACCAAGGCGAAGCTGAACGGCAAAGACAAGGCCACCTTCTCCTATTCGGTTCGTGAACGCAACACGGGTGCGGCGGGCGTCAAATATGACGACCATTACGCCATATGGACTGTGACCGTCACCGACGATAACAGTGGACAGTTGAAAGCCTCGCTCATCAATCCGGCCATCTCCATGAAGAATGGCAAGACCATTGACAACGGCCAGTTCGTCAACTCGTATTCCAGCCAGCCTGTGTCCGTCACGCCGAAAGCCAGCAAGGTAATCGACAACCCGAAGCACACGCTCCGCCTGTTGAACGCAAACGAGTTCACATTCGAATTGCAGGACAAGAATGGCAAGACCATCCAATCCAAGACCAACAATGCGGACGGAACCGTAACCTTCGACAAGCTCACCTACAATACGGTAGGCGAACACGATTACCGTATCATGGAAAAGACGGGACAGCTCAAAGGCATCACCTACGACCAAACCGTCCACACCATGCACGTCAACGTCACCGACAACGGTTACGGACAGTTGAAAACCTCCACCTCCTACGACAATACGAACAAGACCCCGGTCTTCCACAACACGTATCAGCCGAAGGACGTGACCGTGAGCCTCACCGCACACAAGACGTTCGACAACAAGAACGCCAGCCATGCGAAACTCACAGACTTCCAATTCCAACTGTTCGACAACGAGAAGGCGGTAGGCAAGCCGTTGCAAACCGTGAACGCCGACCAGAACGGAAACATCAGCTTCCAACCGTTGACGTTCACCGCCCAACAGTTGAACGGTGCCAAAACCCGCACGTTCACCTACACGGTGCGTGAAGTCCGCCAGTCGGCGGGCGGCGTCAACTACGATTCCCACATGGGAATGTGGCAAATCACCGTCACCGACGATTTGACCGGACAGTTGAAAGCCCAAACCAGAACGAACGCGGCCTATCCGACCACGTTCACGAACACGTATCAGGCGAAGCCGGTCAGCGTACAATTCCGTGCGCACAAGACCCTCAACGACCCCGACCATACAGGCATCCAACTGCAAGCCGGACAATACGAGTTCAAATGCGTCGAGGACAAGACAGGCGGTCAGGCTGGAACGGTGAAAACCAACGACCAGCAGGGCAACATCCTGTTCGACACCATCTTCTACAAGAAGACGGGAGTGTACGACTACACGCTCAGCGAAGTCCACGGCGACAGGGGCGGCGTCACCTATGATGCTACGAAACATCATGTGAAAGTCACCGTCACCGACAATGGCGAAGGCCAACTGTTGGCCGACGTGAAGTATGATAACGGAACCAACATTCCGGAATTCACCAACACGTACCATGCCCAACCCGCCACGGACAATCCGACCGCAGTGAAGAAGATGACCTCCCCCAAGGGCAACAAGTACACGCTCAAGGGCGAAGACTTCGCATTCACGCTCCAACAACAGTCCGCGCCCGCCAACGTGTCGAACGCCGACCAGACGAAACGGAACGACCGGCAGGGCAACATCCGATTCGACCAACTGTCGTTCCCGCTCGTCGGCACCTACGTGTTCACCATGTCGGAGCAGGATACGACCGTTCCGGGCGTCACGAAGGACGGGACGGTTGCGACCATCACCTACGTGGTCAAGGATGTTGACCATACGGGCAAGCTGACCGTCGTATCCAAGACCGTCACCCCGACCACCGGCGCTAACGGCAAGAACATCACGTTCACCAACCATTACAGTCCGAAGAACGTCGGATACTCTATCAGCGGCGTGAAAAACATCGTCAACACGGATACGGCAACCAGCCGCGTTCCGCAGGACGGTGAATTTAAGTTCCAGTTGAACGCGGTATCCGCACGCGACGCGGACGGCAACGCCATCAGCATGAACGACATGCCAATGCCAGTCGGAAGCCAAGACGGAACGCAAACCGTGTCCAACAAGGGAAGCGGTTTCACATTCGGTCAAATGGTCTACACCATGCCCGGCGTATACACGTATCACGTGAAGGAACTCGCCGGAACGGACAAGACCATCGGCTACTCCACTCAGGAATACGATGTGACCGTCACCGTCACCGACCAAGACGGCATGCTCGCGGCAACCGCCGACCGTCAGACCAATGACATCCGATTTGACAACACGTATACTCCGACACCGGTCAGCGTGCGACTCGAAGCGGCCAAACATCTGACCGGACGTGACCTGAACGACAATGAGTTCTCCGCCGAATTGAAGGATTCCAACGGCAACCTGCTCCAATCCAAACAGTTCGCCCGCGTTCCACGCGACGCGCAATCCGACAAGGTAACTGCACGCGAAGGCGACGGGACGCTCGATTTCGACAAGCTCACGTTCGACAAGACCGGCGTGTACACGTACACGGTTGATGAACAGGACGGAACCTTGGGCGGCGTCACCTACGACACCACCAGCCACACCGTCACCATCACCGTCACCGAGGACACGAAGAGCCACAAGCTCGCCGCCAGCGTCGCCTACTCCAACGGCAAAGCCAGCGAAAAGAGCATCCTCTTCCAGAACACGTACCAGCCGGAAGACGTGTTGGTCGAACTGTCAGCCAAGAAGAATCTGACCGGACGTGAACTGCAAGCGGACGAGTTCGAGTTCGAACTTGTGGACGACAAGGGCAATGTCATCGACAGTGAGAAGAACGACAAGCAGGGCAACATCCAGTTCAAGCCGCTCACCTACGGTCGAGACAATGATGGAGTGGATGATTGCGGTGAATACCGGTATGTGATTCGCGAGAAGAACACCGGCGAGAAGAACGTCACCTACGACAAGACGGAACACCACGTGACCGTCACCGTAAGCGACAACCTGCAAGGCAACCTGACCGCCAAAGTCGAATACGACCCGACGGACGATACGGCGAAGGATTCCAGCACCATGCTCGTCACGCCGACCGATAAGGCCGACAAGACCGACGAGAATGCTGGTGAGGATGAGAACAATCCGACCACAACCCCCAGCATGGTCACAACCACCGGAACCCGACCCGAGTTCACCAACTCGTACATTCCTCCGGTGACACCGGCCATCGTGAAGACGATTCGCCAACTCGCCCAAACCGGTGTGAACACGCCTATCATGGCGGTCATCCTGTTCACACTCGTGGGAATGGGATTGATGCTCGCCCACCGTCGCGGAAACACGACCGTGACCGCACGCCACAAGAAGTAGGTTACGGCAGATAAGTGAAAAGGCTGGATAGGGAACATTACGGCTCCCCGCCCAGCCTTTTTGTTTTTGCTGAGATTTTTAGCCACCTCATGTGATAGCATGTATTTTTACATGCAAACATAAGGGAGGAAAAATGCAGTTGACAATACCGGTGGAGACAATGGTTCCCATCAGTCGTTTTGGAAGAGGAACCGCAAGCGCGGAGTTTTCAAAAGTGGCAGACGATTCTCCGGTCACAGTCATGAAAAACAATCGGCCAACCTATTTCATACTGAACGAGCATGATTACAGGCATTTCCGTGAGCTTGAATGCGAAGTGGAAGCATTGCGCAACGAGGAGGCTCGCCGTCAGGCGTTGAATCATGAGTACACCCACTCTTCCCAAAACGTAAACGACATGATGGATTATCTCAATGCTTTGTAAACGAACGTTGGAAACCATTCAGCCGTTCGACAATGACATCAAACGGCTGAAAAAGAAGCACTACGACATTAACAAGATTCGCGAACCTCTTCAAGCTCTTATCGAAAACGATGTTGACCTACTCAAAACCAAGTATTCCGACCACGAGCTGACCGGTGATTGGAAAGGTTTCCGCGAATTGCACGTGGAATCAGACCTATTACTGGTTTACTACGTGGACAACGATGTGGTCTCTTTGGTGTTAGTCAGACTTAACAGTCACGACGTGCTGTTTTCTAACAGAGAAGTATCCCGTAAAACGATTAAGTCCTATTTGAGGGCGAGAAGAAAAGATTTCTAAACCCTTGTGGCTGAATCATAGTTAAAAAGTTCCGACTCACCGTTTTTTTGGTTGTTCTCGCATGAGGTATACTGGAATTGTTCACACAAACGAAGACTGCAAACAAAAAGGAGAACCAAAATGCTCAGCCTTGAACTTTGGACTAAGAACAGCCAAGGCGAACGCACCTACCAAGGCACCTACCGTCGTACTTGGAAGAGTGTGATTTCAGATAGTATTCTGTAGCACTGTCTGAATAATCTTGACCTCCGTCGGAGTTCCCCGCCTATGCGGTTTGTTGCGACATGGAGTAGCCCCACTCGTTTGGGCGTCGCCCACCAAATGATTGTCATGGTGGGCGTATCGGTTCGCATGCTCACTGTTGAGTATGTGAACGATTTCCTGTTTGCGGATGGAACGCCAGCCATTCTCCCGAGAACGTCTCGAAAGAATATTGCGGCTTGCGTTGATGTCCGCGTGCAGGGTCGTTCCGCAGCATTTGCAACGGAACAAGTCTCTTGTCGGCCTATTGTTCCTAGCCGTGTACCCGCAGCGGGAGCATTGTTGGCTGGTGTAGGCGGGATTGATTTCAGTAACGGTGACGCCGTCTAGTTCCTGAATACGTTTCAGTTTCGTTTCCACTGCGGCTCGACCGGTTCTGGTAAGCAACCGGTTCATCTTATGACTGAGATTCAGGTTACGGAAGTCAAGTTTTTCAACGACGATTTCCTTGACTTGTTCCTTGCTGAGCTGGTTGAACAGTCGTCCAATCTCATTCCGATAGTAGGCTCGTATGCGCCGTTGCAGATTACGGTATCTTCTAGACTTGGATGGTTTCACACCATTCTTCTGTAAGGCGCGAGTCAGTTCGATAAGCTCCATGTCACGCTGTTTCAGCCAGTCGAACATTCGGGTGCCCAACAGTCGGCCATCGGATAGGGCGAACATGCAATCCATACCCCAGTCCAATCCCAACGTTTCGCCTTGGGTTCGTTTTTCTGCTTTAGGCAAGGTAGTAATCAGCTTTCCGTTGACACTGCCGTCCAAGTTGAAGCGAATGGTCAGATGGTTCGACAAGGTTTCATTGTTAAGGAAAAGATTCTCGTCCAGTTTACGGTCTGCGAGTATCGGCACACGAACCGGCTTGCCGGATTCCAAAGTTGACACGACAGCCCAACGTTCGCACTTGGTGTTCTTCGCGTTCTCTATTCGGGCAATCTTGCCGTCCATATCCATAATTCGGCATTTCGATAAGTCTGGGATTCGGTTTCGACGACGTAGATGTTTCATCAACCAACGAGCCATATGGTGCGTTTTATCATCGGAGTGCTCATACCATGCGTATCGCAGGTTGATTTCGTACAGGTCACGTTTAAGATTGTCTTCCAAAGTGGAATGGTATACGAGACTACGAAACTCATTCTGACGGTTCGTCAGCCATGAATCGAAGGTGGCTTTCGCTTGACGGGATACGGAATCCCATTGCCGTTGGGACAAATAGTCAGGAAAGGTTTTAGTGCTCTGCCATGTGGATAGGCTACCGGTCTCGAACAGTTCACGACACCACTGATTCAGGGAATAGGTTAATCCTTTACGCCATATCGGAAGCAGTCGAAACAGCTTGTCCAACTTGCCATGATTCATCGGCAATGCCACGCCGTAGGATTTGTGCGCCACACCGGTTTTCATACCACGACGGTATCTACTTGTCGGCATTATCATCCTCCACCATAGCGGCCATTGCACGTGCGCGTTGAGACCTGCGTTGCCCGTACAGGCGCGCACTGAACAAGTAGATTATCGACACGAAATCCTGAATCAGGTCGGCACGGTCATCGGAGGCTTCGTTCACTACGACTATCTTTCGTCCGTCACGTTCAATGAATAGACGGAACCATTCAAAGCCGAAACGGGTCAGCCTGTCCTTATGCTCTACTATCAAGGTGCCCCAATCGTCGCGTTTGAGCAATGAGGTGAGCTGACGCCTCTTGTCGTTTAATCCGGAACCCACTTCAGCAACGGACGCAACCACTCGATAACCATTAGCAACAGCCCACTCTTCCATGCGCTTCTGCTGGTCAGGGAGTTGGGTTTTACGTTTCGACGGGTCGGAGACACGGGCATAGATGGCGGCATCATTGAGCTTCACAGGGTTCTCGTCCGGCACGATGATGGTGCCGGACTCATCCTGCCAAGCGCCGGGTATCTTACCAGCCTTGAACCTGTTCCACGCGGCACGGTATTGGATATCGTGCTTGGCCGCGTACTCCGATAGCTTCATACTTCCATGATACTATAGAATACTAGAAAAAGCCAGTAAATCAGAGATTAGTTGCGAGACCTTCCACCTTTTTGTTTCTGCCGTGAATGTGAGCGTGTCGTTCTCCCAAAGATGTATACTGGAATCGTTCACACAAAACGAAGGGTTGAAAAACCCACCAAAAACAAGGAGAAAAAATGCACTTCCTAGGCGCAGTCATCGGCGGCAACGACACCAGCGAAGCCGAAGCCATCATCGACCCCTACAGCGAATACGAGGAAGTCGAGGAATACGTCCTTTACACGCGGGACGAATTCCTGAAGGACAATCGAGAGAACGACAGGCGTCTAATTGAACGCGAGGGCGAAAACCAGCACGACAGAACAAGCGAAGCCTTCGAGAAAGCGGAACGCCGACTGACATTGAACGATGAAGAAGCGCTCGAAGCCTATGCTCAATACTGTGGGTACAGTCTGAACGAAGACGGCGATGTGGTATCTACTTTCAACGACGATTCGTTCTACGACTGGTATGAGTTCGGCGGACGCTGGGAGGAAATGGTAGGCGGGCTTCAGGGAATCACCTGCGGCGAACTCAAAGAACGTTACGGCAACGATGATTCCAAGGTCAGAGAGCTGTTGGAATGCAATGTGAGCGTCGTCTGCGACAACGACGGTTACGAAGGTGATGTGTGGTTCCCCGTGTCAAGGGATGCTCTGTTTGAGAGGCTGGGGGCTGATTCTTCCGCTCGTGTCTGGTTTGTTGATTTCCATGACTGATTGAGCGGCTTTTTAGGGTGACTGGTCTTTTAGGCTGGTTGCCTTTGTTTTTTATTCAATCATGTGATATACTGGAATTGTTCACACAAAAAGGCCGAACAGGCTACGCAAAAAAGGAGAACCCCTATGAATATCAGCGACACCATCCAGCCGTTTGATGTCGAACTGGAATTCTGGAGCGATGATGACACCGCTCTGCTGTGTATTCGACATAATAAGCTGACGAAAGAGCACTGGAAGCACGTCTACGACGAGCATAAGGAATCGTCTCCAAAAAGCGAGCCGGATGAACGCTATATCTTCTCTGAGTACCATAAGGACAAGAACGAGGTCGTCTATTGGCTTGACCTCGACAACGACAGCTACTATGTGACTCAATCGGTGGGGAGCACAAGGCTGGATTCTATGGTTCGTTCCATTGCCTTGGCTGGTCGGTGAGTTTTTGGTTTTGGGGCATGGTCTGCTTGGGCGGACTATGCCCCTGTTTTTCTGGGTTGACTTTTGGTTTAACATAGCTTATACTGGAATTGTTCACACAAACAGGGTTGAAAAAACCACCACCCCAAAAAAGGAGAAACCAGAATGCTCAGCCTCGAAGTCCAAATCAGCAAACGCACCAATCGTTGGGTGGATGTCACCAACGACTTCCTTAACATCACTAGCCGCAATTACCTCAGTGGACGCAAGTACTGGCGAACCATGAAGGGTGTCGAGAACTTCATCGACAAGGCCATCAAGATCTACCCTTGGCTCACTCGGGAGAACTTCCGAATCAACGGCACAGAAGAGGAACGCCGCAAGCCACAGACCTCCACCACCGACGTGGAAGTGCATGTGGGGGACATATTCGTCAGCTCTTGGGGCTACAGCATGACCCTCGTGGACTTCTACCAAGTGACCAAGGTCAGCAAGACCGGCAAGAGCGTCAACGTCCGCAAACTCGCCTACAAGGTCGTGGATGGTGCCACCTGCTCCCCGCAGGGTGGGCGTGTGGTTCCCGTCAAGGACTGTTTCGTGGGGGAGGAGTTGAAAAACAAGCGTATCAGGGGTGATTATGGCATGAAGCCCCGCCCTATGTTCACTGTGAACGATTGCGCCACCGCCCATCTTGTCGATGGTATCGACCCCAACGGCTATTTCATGTGCAACTGGGATTGATTTGAGGGAACTTGTACAAGAAACGTACAAGTTCCCTTTTTTTGTTTTTGGGCGGGTTGACGCTTCCTTTATAAAGGAGAACAACAGTGGGGAGCCTTGCTTGGTTTCTGTTTGACAATCCTGTTTTTGTGGGTTATACTGGAGTTGTTCGCACAAAAAGTTAAAACCAAGGAGAAAAAACATGACCATCAATCTGCACGACATCACCGGACAGGAATCGGGAATCATCCTCGTGGAAACGGATGACGGACGACACATGAACGTGGTCGCCAACTGGGGCGCCAATGACGGACTGCCGTATCTTTTCGAACCCATGCTCGAACCATTCTCGTTCCTATTCCTCCCCTCAGAGGATGTCCACGTCGAAACCGAACGCATCCACAGTGGGGCGCTCAACGACGAAATCGCCCATGACGGTCTCGAAGACTGGAACCCGTTGGACGACGATTTGGAGTCGGACGAACCCTGCGACGTATATCCGCTGTCGAACGGCTGGATTGTCGTCGCGCCGAAGGAATGGAACTGACAATGAAAACAGGCGACATCCTCAACACCGTCACCCGCACACTGCCGGACTGGCATGTGTACAACGACCACCAATTCGGACGCATCACCGCGTACGACCCCCAAGCGGGATACGAGATTGCCGTCAACCTCCCAACAGAAACATCATCCGCATCGTCCGCACGCGGTACGAGCTTGAGTACGAGCTTGTCGAAGACGCAACCGTCCTCAATACGGCCGATATGGGCGAGGAACAGGCATTGGACGAACTGGCTCGCCTACTGGCCGCGCCCATACCACGCACCGACCGTCTCATACGACTGAAAGAACGGTTCGACAAGACCGCCGAATGGTGCCGAAACGCGCTTGGCGACGAACAGAAGGCGAAGGATATAGAAGACATGGCCGAACACTACATGCGAGTATGCGAGTCCTGCAACAAATATCTCGAACACGACCCGGTACCCGTGTTCGAAGGGTGGTTGCTGGGCGAGGAACTTGGCAGCCCGTATGAGACGCGCCGTCATGCCGCGTTACACATGCTGTCCGCCGTGCGCCAACTGGACAGAGACTAGGCCCACACGCTCAACCGAAGGAAAGACAATGACAAGCAGAGACACCATCTACGAGACCCTGACCTCGAATACGGGAAAGAAGAACCCAGCCACGGACATCGAACGGTGGCGGGCGGGCCAACTGGCATCCGCCTTGGCTGACATGGCTTACTTGAACGGCGTGGAATGTGAGAAGACCGAAGACGGCCTCACATTCCACGCCAGCAACGGAAACAGGGTCGGAATCATCGCCGGAGACCCATACGAAACCAAAAAGGGGTCCGACATGTTCCTCGTCAACGCGGTCGAACCGGTGCGCGACATCAACGGCGAGAACTGGTATACGTTCGCGCGAATCAACCTCACCGACATCCACGGCGTCTACGCCGACATGGAGTCGGCGGGCGCGTTCGCCAGCAAGGTCTCAGAACATCTGGGATACGCCACCCCGTCAGGCTCCTACGGTGCGACCAAGAAACACATGCACGACTGGTACGAATCCGTCAAAAACAAGTTGGAGGAAATCTCCGACGAGAACTTCAGGCATATCAACGACGTGTTCAAATACGGCATGTATGTATACCGTCTGCCGGAGGACGCGGGCTTCGTGACGCATGAGCAGTTCGAAATGGTTCTGCCGACCACGATGCTGCAAAACCGGTTCATCATCATGTCCACCCTGTTGGACGCATTGGACTTCGACGCAGCAAGCCGCCGTTGGGACGACCCAAACTATTGGTCGAACGTGGCGACCGCCCGGGTCGTCGAAAGCGACGAGGACTGTTGGGGCTGCTATGAGGACGAACTGTATAAGGGCAACATCGACTTGGAACCCGACGCGTCGGATTGCGGAATCGAGGACTGAACATGCTGAGAATCGAGAAGACGCTGCAATCCGTCCGCGACCTATTGGACCGGCTAAGCAAGGAAGGCGTGGAGTTTACGCTGATTGAATCGGAATGTTCCGACTACGTAGCGGACATCCGCAACCCTAAGAACAAGGTGTACGTGTTCCTTGAATGCTCGATTCGTCCGAATGGCACCTTCGTCTGGTGGGATTACGACCATTATAAAGGAGTCTGCGACTTCGACGAATTCCGCGTGCGGATAATCACTCTCACAGCGGACGAATACCTCGACAGGGCGAAAGACAAGCGCAAACAGTGGGCAGACCTGTGCGAAGGTACGGATATGCCCATGCCCGATTCGCTGGCCGCAGTCGTATCCGACATGGAAAACAAGGCCAACCGTCTGAAAGCGTTGCTGGAACCCGACGACCCGCCACTGTTGAACAAGCGGGACACCGCAATCCTGAAAGAACTTAAACCGTATGCCGTGGTCGAACCGGAAGAGGAATCACAACGACTACGGGAGCTGGGCGTGCTGGAACGCAGATACTACATCGACCAAGTGTTCGACGCGCTGACCGACAAGGGCGAGAAGGCGTTGGAATTCGCGTCGCACGTACAACAACTGTCTTGATGGACGCACCGGTGGACGGAAGAATAACGCCACTGCCGTCGAACGAGTTCTACCAAAGCCCGTTCGACGGCAGATGGGTAGATATGGACGAGGCCGAGGTTTTCCGTGACCTACACGCATGGCGCGTCCACATGGCCGAAACGCTGCTCAAAGCTTTGGAAAAGGATGAATCATGCTGAACCTCAAAGAAGCATCCACGAAAAGGAACCCCCACATGAATCGGTCAGAACCTAAATCCGACCTCATGGCATGGTTGGAACAACAATGGGACAAGGCCGTCAAAGACTCCGAAACCCCAGACAAGGAACTGTTGGAGGAATACACTTTCTACGACGGCCTCACCACAGCCTACGAATTCACCATTGCCCGTGTCAAACAGTATGGAGTCCAACCGACCACAGACAGTCGGACAGCCGCACTCATGGAAATCATCGACTATGCAGACAAGAGGAAAAAAGAACTCCGCTACAACCGTATGATACGGAACCTCACCTCCCCAGACGAGTCCCTGTCCTCTGATGGACTGGGAGACCCCAACTCCTACAGTGACATAATCCACATCTGCGAAAGACTCTTGGAAGAAGCCAAATTATGCTGAATCTCAAGGAACTCATTGACGTAGGTTGCGCCCAAACCATGGTTGACTCGGACGGTCAAATATACCCGTGCAGTAAGCCCATCGTGGCAATCCGCCACTGGCTGGATTACGGTGAAGGGGACAGTTACAGCGGTGTCTGCCGACAGCACTCCCAACAGGCCGGTATAGAACTTATCCCGTTGAAGAATGTTCCCAATCCGCTACTTTTGCCGTTCTGTCTCACCTATGAGGATATTGACGATAGCAGTTCATCCACCCAACCGCAGGTGGGTGATTACGGTGTGGCAGTCCGAGAGACCGCCGACGGTCAGGAGGAGATACCGTTCCACATCGAACGGGAGGAACATACCGGACTGCTGGTAGCGCTTATAAACGACGGACTGTATGCGAAACCGGAAGACGACATCGACGACGGTCAGTATGTGAGCCTGTTCCAACTGTATCTGGAGGGGTACGTACTCAGCAGAACAGGTCGGAAGTAGAACGAAAATGAATGAGACTGTTCGATTAGGCTCGAATCTAATCCAATTGGCAGCGGCACTGACTCTCATCGGTCTGGTATTCGCACCTCAACTATCGAACGGAATAAGCTACTTGGATACAACCATCCATGGCCGTCAAATCACCTTGGAAGGCACTGTCACAGACCGGTACGGCAATCGTATTCCCCATGCGACGGTCACAATCGTGCGCAACAATGGCGTCCCCTACAAGGATGAAGACGGCAAACCTGTACGAAGCCTTACGGACACGAAAGGCGTGTACAAGCTTCACGCAACCGTCAACGGGAAGTACAGGCTAGAAATAGTCCTTCCACGACAACAAATCAGATAGAAAGACAATTAAACCAAAAAAGCGTTTTAACGGGGTCTTTTTCGTAAAAACAACGATTTTTGCCCCGTTAAAACAGAAAGGCAATTCACATGGCAGTGAACGTCACACAGAAGGACAAGACCCTGAACGACGTAATCGAATGGTGCGAAAAGCATGTAGCCCGAATCGATGAAAAGATTCCCAACGCGTCGGATGAAGGCTTTCTAACAGGAGAACGGTTCGCTCTGCAAGCCGTCGCCGCTCATTGCGAGGAACAGTTGGGATATTCGGGTTCCATGCCGTTGGAAGTGCCAAATCAGAGCGAGAAAGTAAGCCGCTGATGTTGCCCGAAGATACGATTGGCCTGTTTATTTTCCGGTTTTTGGCGTGATTGCCAGTCTTGCTTTTTTTTGGGTTATACTGGGGTTGTTCACACAATCATCAAGACAAGGAGAGCAATGTCCAACATATTCAAAAAACTGAAAAACTGGACTTTTGACGTACTGGGATTCGTGTTCTTTGTCCTGCTTGAAATGTTCCTCTATCTCATCGAAGTCATCGACTTCTTTGCCAAGAAAAAGGAGCAACAATGCAAAACCGATATGTAAACGGATGGTATGTCACCTGCTGGTATTGCAAGAACACCGTCGATGCCAATAGGGTCAAGTGTCCCTACTGTGGAGCTTGGCTTTTCCTCACGCCGCAAGACTACGAAGAACTGAGAGAAGAAGGAATTAAACCATGAGCCGATTGAATCTGGTCGCACGAATAGACTCGTCATTTCCCGACAAGACCGCCTACAAGCGGGTATTGGATACCGGGGAAATCGTTTGGGAGAACAGTAAAGGCCGTGAGAAATGGCGCTGGATTCCCATGATTGTCGAGGGGCCATCCAAGAGCGGACGATTTCTCGAAACGGAAACCGCGCGGAATCACCATCAGTACAAGTTGGACTCCCGCAATCCACTCCGACTGTTCGAGTCTATTCTTGCGCATAACAAGGTCAAGGTCACTGACTGCTGACGTTTCTACCGTTTCCTCTGCTATACTGGAAACATTCACATCATACAAGAGTGAAGGACAACCGTTGACAAAAAAATACTCATACGCCTATACCAAGTCGCTATACGACCACCAGTATCCCGACGAAAAACTCATCTCAATCCACGAACGTCCAATAGCCGACCCGACCGGCAAGCTCACCGCAATCATCGACTATGAGAAGCCGTTAAGTCGTCACGACATGGACAAGTACGATTTGGAGGAGTTCCCGTTCTGGCTTGCTCAGGAACGTTACCTTCCGCTGTTCAGCGAGGAATGTCCACTGAAATTGGAAACCCTTGAGGAGATTCGGGACGAGGTCGCACACGCCATCAGCGTGCTCGCGGACTATCATCCGTTGGGGGACGCGCCCCACGGCATCCATGTCGGCGGCATAGTGGACAAGGATGTGAAGAAACTTGACTTGTACCGCGTATACGACACCATTCCATCTTGGAGCATCAACATGGTCGAGGAATTGATTACCGGAACCGACCCGACCGAATTCACTCTCTGGTATACGACGAGCGATATCAAACGCCAAGCGGACAAGCTTCACAAAGAAGACAAGGCCACACTGTTCGTAGACGCGAGCAAGTAGAATATTGGAGGATTATATGCATACGGATGTGCATGAGACCATTCCCGATTGGATGGACAAGCCCATTGAGGAACTGGCCGGTAAAAGGGCCATCGCCATTACTGTCGGAGGAACCACCATCGACGGCGAATTGGAATACCGTATGGAGAAGACCGAGGATGGTCTACGTGTGGAAAGCCTGAATTTCGTGAACCTACCCCAATATGTGGTGGTTTGCCTCAACGGTGGAGGCAATCATCTGGCGGACACGCTTTTCAAGTCGTTGACCATTCTCGCCTGAACGTCGGCTTTCCTTCCGAAGAAAACTCTGCTATACTGGGTAAGTCCACACATGAGCAGTTTTCGGGAGGAAACCATTGGAAGACCAAAAAACAACAAATCAGGTTAACCTCATCCAACTTCATTCACTCAAATGGGTGGACGATGAACTGGCAATGATACAAGACCAGTATTCGGCAACACTGTCTGCCATCAACTTCTCCTGCTACACGCAATCCTCCAGCAAAACTAAAGACTATCTAGTCGTGGTTGACGGTAAGGTCTACGGCATGGTTCGGGAAATCAACTGTGGAAACCGATTCGAATATCGTGCCCTCATGGCAGACGGCAATTACATCGAACCCGTATCGGACGTTTTCCATGTTTCTGCAATCAGCGCTGTCTGCGAACTGGCTCGACGCCATCACGATAATGATTTCGCCAACCAGCTGACCGACTATGTGATAGCGGTCTCTCAAGTGCAGGAACTCGCGTCCGCCCAATTAAGAAAAAACACGAAAGACCTGTTGTCGGAACACTTCCTAACGACAGACGTCCACCACTCCGGTCAGGGAGAACGATGATGATTTACGCGGGACGGAAACGCAAGGCCACGGAAGCTCAGATTCGACTGATTCTCAAACTTACCGACCAGTCCGACCTTAATAACGTGAAAAACCTCGAAAACTGCCCTCCCGTAGTCCGCTATAAGGAAGACTTGAATAAGAAATATTTGGACAATCGAACCGCCGCGAAAATTATCGACGGTCTGATTCAATGGAAGGAAATCTATGGTTGAGAAAGCCACGCCCGTCATTGCCGATGGGAAAAACAATCCGTTCGTCAGAATCGGTCAAGGATTCCTCGGCGTCATCCGTTTCGTCAAACAGGTTGTGTCCGAAATTCGCAAGGTAGTCACGCCCACCGTCCGCGAATGGGCGGGCTGGTGCGTCGCGTCCGGAATCTTCGTACTGCTGCTCATGGCGCTTGTCTCAGGAATGGACTTCGGACTGGGCAAGCTGACATTGTGGGTGTTCGGCTGATGGGCGGCGAAGGCATCGTCTACAATCCCGTGGACTGGCTGCACGCCACAACAGCCGAGCTTGAAGGGCAACGCGTCATCGCCCGATTCGACAACGGCACCGTCGTGGACGGGACCATCATCATAGCTCCCGGTGGGGCGATAGGCGTCTACATGGGAGTCATGGTGCCCATCATCGAAAAATCCCCGTCCGGCCTTTTCCGACAGGCCGACCATGTGAGCGCATTGCAGGTGTTGGATTGCAGTAAGGAAGGAAAATTCTATGCCGGATGAACGCATCGAAAAAGCCGCAATTGCGGTCTTCGCCGCGCAAACCAACTGGGCCGACTTCAATCCGAGCGAAGAACAGATACGAGACTTGTGGGACGGGCAGATGGACGCGATACGTGACTCGTTCCGCCGTCTCGCTAAAGCCGCCTTGGACTCGCAGGAAGACCAGCCCGCCGACCTCGACTGGGAGAACGTCGAACCGAAGGTTTTGGACAGCCGCATGGTCAAGGCCGTCACCGTGGACGGCACCATCGTGCGAGGACGGACGGTCGCCGTACACGGGTCACTAGACCAGCTCATCGTCGAAGGCATCCTGCAACCGTTGCTTATGCGGTTGCCGGGCGAACATTGGCGGCTTGCGAGCGGATGGAAAAGTCTGGTCTTCTACAACAAAACAAAGGAGCAGTAATTATGAAACATATTCTTCTTGGATTCATCGCCGTGTTGAGTCTCATGCTCGTTCCCCTCATTCTCATGCACAAAGGCAAGGGAGGCGGCTTCTCGAATTTCGCTGAATCGTTGACAGGTTCGGCGGGAAGCTCGGGCGTGGCGGAAAAGAACCTGAACCGTTGGACGGTCGTGGTTACTGTCGTCTGGTTCGTTCTCATCATCGCTTACGGAATTCTGGTCAAACTCTCCTGACCTGATATTAGAAAGGAAAAGCCGATGGTTCCGGATAAAAAATATTACAAACTGTTACATGAGAAGGGCGGACTGGGCAGTGACACCGTCATCGTGTCCAGTGACACTTTCCGTGGAAAACCGTATCTGACCATCGACTTTTCCGACTGCACCGAACATAAACAATTCTCTATCGATTTGAACGAATTGGAAAAGTGGAAGGAAATGCTCGATGCAGACTGACCCGTTAACCCCCCCGAGACCTGTACGACAACGTGGACTTCTACCGTAACATGAGAATGAACCTCGACAGTGATGGTGGAGGCAACGTGTGGCGTTACAAGCATGCACGGAACATCATTCACATCCAGTCGAATATGGTCGCCCAAAAGTATCGAAACGGAACCGCCGTCGGCCCGCAATTCCGACTCTCCGGTACCAAACTGGACATTGCCCGACGATTGGATTGCGAGCTGGCGGTACTGAACTTAGAGGATTGAATAGAATCATGGCTGGCATACTCGTCCGACTGGTATTGAGCATAGGTTGTATAGCCGGTGTGCTCATGTCGCACACGATGGCGGTATTGTTCGACCGTTCCGTCACGCTCTTGGAAAAAGCGGTTTTGGAACACTCCTACACTTCGGGGCAGAAACGTTGGCTGGGAGTACGAATCTACGGCTGGCGTTTCCTTTATCATTTGGCCGTCGCCCTGATGGTGGCGTTCATCATCATGGCGACAATCCTTTTCATCATGTTCTGTTGGGCACTCTTTGAAAGAATAGGTGCGATTTGAGTTACGATATTGCGATAATCCGTTCCGACATTCCGGACGATATGGCGTTCATGGTCTCCTGCGATTGGCAAGACCGTGGATTGGAATATTCGGATATGGTCGGCACTTCCTGTAATCCGACCTTCAACTATTCCGACTTCTTCCAAGCGTTCCATGTGCGGCCCACCACCGACCTGCACGGCAAGTCCGCCATCGTGGTCAAGGACATGGTGGACGATGCCCTGAAGGAAATCGGAAAACATTCCATTGACGAATTGGAACAGAAATACTTTCTCGACAACAATGGGAAGGTCATCCGCTGGGGGAGTATCCCCAATGCTATCCAATGGTTGCGTGACGTGCGCGACTATTGCGAACAGAATCCCGGCTACAAGTTCATCGGGCGTGGCGTGGAAATGACTGAACACGGTTTGGCTAGTCTTGGCACCGTCAGAACATTCGCTCCGGAATATGCGGAACCATCCGACCGGCAGTGGCGGAAACTGTTGGAGGAGTCTGCTGAACTCGCCGCAGTGGGAATGGATTGGGTTGCCGACGGAACTTCTGACAAGCGGATTTACAGTCGGTTGGTCGAAGAGTATTGCGACGTGGTGGAAGCGTTGGGAACGTTCGCTATCGCCTATGGCATCACCAATGAGGATATCCGCAGGGGCATGGGCGAGTGCGAGAAACGATTCCGTGACGGTCAATCCGGTGGGAGGAAAACTGTGGAGGAGAATAAAATCATCGACGGATTAGCGGAACTGTCCACCCGACTGGAAAAGGTTCAGAAGTGACAGCGGATTTCTCCGCTTGGCAGGAGGTTGCCGACCAAGCGAGTACGGGCGATTTTATTATCAGTTCTCTCATTATCGTTAGTATCATTGCTCTTGTTGTCGGCGCTTTCGCCGTGAACAAGGGTCGGATACTGGTTTCGATTGTTTCCGTTCTCGTGTTCTTCCTCTCGTTCGTCACCGCGACCACGGTGAAAATGCCGAAAGCCCCGTCCCTCAACCAAAGCTTGGAATACGTGTACGGACTGTCCAGTATCGAATGCAAACACAAAGAGTACTCCGATACGGACGAGACCATCCCAACGACCAAAGGGATATTACATTCCACAAGAAGGGGCGAATACACCGTGGACTCGATGAAGGACATCGAGAACGGTGTGGACGCCGAATGCTCCGTCTATACAAAAGACAACAAACATGTCAACGTGGTAATCCACAAAACCGACAACGGCAACTACTGCGTCTACAATCAGACGGACGGGAAACCGTTGCCACTCAAACATAAGAAAGCGCCGACCAAGCTCAGCGAACTGGAAAAATAGTTCGCGCACAAGTCAGTCGGCGCGTGGCTTTTTAAACACCATTCAGACTAGTCGATGAACCAGTCATCATCATCGCCGTCAGTGGGGGGAGCTGGTTTCGGCTTGCTTTTCCTGACGGGTTTCGGTTGGGAAGGTGTTTGAAAGGCCACGTCCCCATCCTCCGGTTCCACGTCCATTTCGTCCAAGTCTGCTTGCCTACGGTTGGCTTCCTTGGTGGCCGTATCATGGTCTGTTCCGGATACTGACGTTCGGGCACCAATGAACGAGAAGATTTGCAACACAACTAGCAATAGGATGAAAACAATGCCAAGAATCGTAATGATTCCAATGATTCTTCCCACGTTTTCACCGGTTATCCAATCGAACAATGAGCCAGCCGTCACCTCCGAAGCGAGTTCCGGATTGTCCGTGGCTAATTCCTGCTTGTCTTTCGCAATGTTCAAAGCGTGCATTCCGTAGCCCATCATGGGAATAAGCGTGGTGGTCAGGATTCCACCTAGCCACATGAGCCAGCGTGCCTTGCGATATATGCCTGTGATTTTGTATAGGAGTTTCATAACTCCAGTATTTCGCACTGGTTGATTCCTCGGCTCAGAAAACCGGAACTATAAGAAACTATGAGTATATAATATATAACCATGCCGGTTGAGCCTTACTCCCGTAACGGTTTTCCTACCATGCAAGGTGCCTGTTAGTCCACGGAAAGGTGTCGGAAACCCCATAAAAAGGTGTTCGATAGTCCATGCTGATGGTGTTTGATAGTCCATGTCCGGCATGATTCATAACCGTCATGGTGTTTGAAACGCCACTAAAGGTGCCTGTTAGTCCACGGAACGTTCGACGTTCCGCCTGTGGAAATGTGGATAAGCGTGTGGAATGGTTGAAATTCCAACGAAAAACCAGTGGATAAATTAAAGCTGGAAAGGCGCGTGCAATCCGTAGCATATATGAGGGTGCGTGAAAGGCCACGTCAAGGAACCGTTCAACCCGTTGGGAGGTGTTTGAAAAGCCATGCGAAAGGTGTCCGAAAAGCCACGCAGACACCCGCCCACACATGGCCTTTCAGACACCAATACCCTCCAAGGTGTTTGAAAAGCCACGGTCAACTCAATCTGACGTGGCCTTTCGCGCACCTTTCCGTTGAACCGATTGCAACGAATGCAAAGCCACCTCGAACACATCCCCATTAGCACCCACCTCAACCTCACGGACAGCACGAGTAGGAACCGACGTGGGACTTGGATGCAGAATAATGTAATCCTCATACGTGGGGCACTCAACATTCAACCCCGGATACACCTTCTTGACCTTCTCCAACGATTGACGGAACATACGCCGAAAAGACTTCTTGACCGCAATCTGGTCTCCGAACCGTTCATACAGCCAATCCCAACTCACCGGAAGGTCACGGCGAAGATTCTTCATACTGCCAGTCAGCCAAATGTAAATGTCGTAAGGCATGACCGACCTGCCTTTCAACAGGTAAGTGGACACTCTCGTATCGAACGGAGCCGACTCACGACTCAACCGTTCATACACCTCATCGGTCAGACGGAACGTGGCACCGGAATAGCCCACGTTCTTCTCATCATTGATAATGCGCACGGCCTGAACGATAGGCAGATAAGCCGTATCCCTCACATTCAGACCCTTCCCCGTGCCGGACGCGCGAATACTGATACGGCAAGCCAACAACAGTTCCAACTGTTCCTGCACGCTCTTCGCTGTGCGCCCGCCATGCGGCAATCCCATTTCCTCACACAACTGGTAGATGCTTGGAATGGTGATGGTCTTCGTCTCAGGGTCAACATTCCTCGTCTTATGGCCTTTCGCCGCACGAATCTGCTTCGCCATCCAAGCCATCAACAGTCTCGGATATTTGCCGAACGGGAACCGGCGTTTCCTATCATCCCCATCACCCGTCACGCCAGCTTCAAGCATGTATTCCAACCGTCCGTTCGACTTGCTGACGAAATCCACATCATCGGACGGTTGGGCCGGTGGAAACAGTGTGGCGGTGAGGATGGAATGCCCATACCATATTTCCATACTGTTCGGCTCGCGGGATTCTATATCATCCAACAGGTTGACCCGTCGAACATCCAACTCCATGCCCGTCGAACCAAGGTCAAGAACATCCTGCTCGACTCGTATGTCACTCATTCGGATTCTGCTCCTTGCGGCGCACCGACACCGTGTAGCCCATAGCGTCCAATATTCGGCACATGGTCTGGAAGGACGGGTTCCCGTTCTCGCACAGGCTCCGGTAGAGGGACGGTCTCGCCAACCCCGTCAACTGGGAGAGCGTGGTCATGCCGTACAGTCTGGCGAGGTTTCCGGCGGCGGACTGTATGAGCATGGGGTCTTCCGACTTGAACTGGTCTTCTATGTATGCGACGGTGGCCGCTTCTTGTATCTGCTTGGACTGCATGTAGGGGAGTGTAACCTGTGGGCGACAGTATTGTCCAAGTATCCAATGCTGTTGGTGAAGGTTGGTAATGTGCGACACGCCTTGGGAAACATTGTTTTCGTTCTGTGATTTGACATGTTTCCTAAGACTGCTATACTGGCAGTGTTCACACAAAACGAGGTTCAAAAAACATCACGTGTGAATAAGGCTGTGAGAAGAACGCTTCTCATCTCCAGTCCACTACTGGAACAGTCACCAAGGCAACCGGGGTAAAGACCTTACCCAGTAAGGAACACTCCCCTGAATGTTGCCGCCCGTTTGAAAAATGAATAGAGATAAGGAAACATGGTCGATAGGACTTAAAGCCCGTCGAATCATGTTCGATATGAAGACTTGCCCATCATGGTTGAATCTTCAAGAACTATCACACCTATCCTCACCTGTTCACTCAAACACACGAGGAAAAGCATGAAAACGCTTGAAGACAAAACCATGACAGGCAAAACCGCTGTCAACCTTCCGGCTGGAAATCCCAGTCAACCATCCTATTGGTTCTGACCACGCTCATGGGAAGCTCGGGTGGAAAACCGGAAGGAAGACGGCATTTTGGGGCCGACAGGTTTCGACTTGAAAATCAAGGTAATGTAAGCATGTCGGAGGATTATGCGGCAACCGTTATCAATCGCATTAACACAATAAACGCCAAGACGAATTCTTCGCGTAACTTCCAGCTCGCCGCCTGAAAAAACGGTTTGAAGGAAGAACAGGGTCGCTGATTTGCTGTAAGGCGATTCTGAAAAAGAAAGGACAGCAAAAACTCGGTGAACGGCAACTGTTCATCGTTTCATGACTGAGTTGCAAAACTGTTCCGGGGTGCCTCTTCGACCGGAACTTTCAACATATATAAACGAGATGGCTAAACATGTAGAAAACATTATCAACGTTTTCAAGGACGAGGGTTCGATTCCCTCCGGCTCCACGATTTTGAATGCATACCGTATTCAAAACAATGTTTGGATAATTGCCTTACGGGCTTTTATCCAAACCCTAAATAGAGGAAACTGATGTGCGTGCTAAGCGACTCCTGCAAAACAGACTCTCCAAACTTGAAGGAAAAACTTTGTAAACAAAAAATCGGTTTCCTCCAATCCCTGACTTTTGTTGATTTGCAGCTGGGAGGGTGGTACGAAAATCAATGGGTCGTTCTGTAAGAACGAAAACGCATGTCCCTCAATCGTGCTACTGCCCCGATGGCGAAATCGGTAGACGCGACGCATTCAAAATGCGTTGTCTTACGACGTGAGGGTTCGATTCCCTCTTGGGGCACGAACCATATGGTTCTTCCTTTATAACTCACGGGAGGTGGATTTTTCGTTCCTTCGCCTCCCATATTCCGCCCCTCTAGCTCAATGGTTAGAGCAAGGGTCTTTTAAACCTTGGGTTGTGGGTTCGAGTCCCACGGGGGGCACGTCAGCAGTCGCTGGGACTGCGGGAAGGTTGGTGAGAGTCCAACTGGCTGTCGGAACTTCTGTTCTGGTGGTCGAGCGCATAAGTCAAAACGGCCGTGTGGAACGCACGCTAAACACCATCGTCCCAGTAGCGGAAGTCGTGGCAAGTCGCAACGCCATGACGAGTAGCGAAAGGATGATGTGAGCCGTCGAATCGGAAGACGAGTTGCGACGTCCCCGCGACGAGACGGCATACACCCTTGTAGCTCAGTGGAATAGAGCGCCGGTTTCCTAAACCGGACGTCGTTGGTTCGACTCCAACCTTGGGTACTAGGTTTCACGGAGGTAGCTGTCCGTGAAACCGATGGCATTGCTCGAATAATCCTACATGGTCTTGTGGAGGATAAGAGTTTCCCTGCCTTAATCAGGCGGCTGATGACCGAAGGGGAAGAACGGTGAAACGGGGTACTTAGCAGCTCACGACCTTGCCGTTGGCGGTAAAATCCAGTCCGCCATGCCGCTGTCATGCCAACTTGGACAATAACTAAGTTGGGTTTGGAATGTTGGCAGAGTGGTTTAATGCAACTGTCTCGAAAGCAGTCGCACTGTGAGGTGCCGGAGGTTCGAATCCTTCACATTCCGCGTTGGGGAAGTAGTACTACCCCCGAAGGCAAGCGCCTACCGCTGGTGTTGGCTTGTCTGGAGATGAAAGCGGCGGACGCTTCCGTTAACGGCGACTCGGTGGATGGTCACGCTTCATGGGTGTGACCATCCACATATGGCATTGGTGCAACCGGTAGCATGGCGGTCTCCAAAACCGTCGATGTTGGTTCGAGTCCAACATGCCGTGCTACTTCTCTTACAGGTTGTTTGAGAAGGCGTCGGAACCGTCTTGTGGCGGCTCCAGTTTCAGCTGACCCGCCTAGTCTGCGGGAACAGTCTCCTGAGTCGCCGTGGCGGCTCTTGCTTTGCTTTGGTGGCGGAATTGGTATACGCGGTTGCCTCAAAAGCAACTGTCCGAAAGGACGTGAGGGTTCGATTCCCTCTCAAAGCACGAACCGTAATTGGTTCTTCCTTAGCTTAGACATGGGTTCAAACTCAAATCTTGAAACCTATGTCATTGCCTAAATAGCTCAGTTGGTTAGAGCGGCGTTCTTGTAAAACGCAGGTCGTAGGTTCGATTCCTACTCTAGGCTCGAATTTTCCTGCTTGCGTAATATAAATTCAATTCACGCGATATTTTGTACCAATACTGACGCATTGGGCACACTGCAAGCAGGAAAATTTTCCCATCACACACTACACAGGCGGGAAAGTATTCCAACGTTTCGGCCTACGGGCGTTGGAATGTTCAAATAGTAGGCCATGGGTCGAAGACAGGATTCCTCACGCGGCCACAGTTTTCTAATCGGCGGTGCCACTTCGATTAGAAAACTGTGGATGTTTGAAGAAGCGGGTTCAACTCCCGCACGACCCCCTCGTGTTTTTCAACCAGAAAAGAAGGAACTCAAAATGACCATGTCTGATGAAACACGGGTCATCTCCTCCCACGCTCTCACCGTGGAAGGAATGACCCAACCACAGGTACAACCACTCAACCTCCCCACCGGATTCAACGGTTATCGCAAGGATTCCGTTGAACAGTACGTGAACGGGTTGGAAACACAGATTTGGAATCTGCAACGCCAGTTGACGGAAAAAAACATGGTCTTGGACAAGCGTCAATCCGAACTCGGCAAACGGGAGCAGGAAGCTGAATCCCTCCGCCAGCAGATTGAACGGTTGAACGCCGACTTGCAGGACGCCCGTCAAGCGTCGGAAAACCCGATGCAGGAATTAGGTACCAGCCTCGGCAAAGAATTCCAAACGTTGAAAAACACTTACGAGTCGAAGAAACGTGAGGAGCTGGAACAGGCCCGCACGCAAGCCGAACAGATTCTCCAACAGGCCAAGGATGAATCACAGAAGCGACTCGACTCCGCGACGGAAACCACCAAACAGATGATGACCGCCGCACACGATAAGAAGCAGAAGCTTGAACAGGAATGCGCCAAACTGAAAAAGGAAACCGACGATAAGGTTGCCATCCAGTTGGACGCGGCCAAGAAACAAGCCGAACAGATTATCAGCAAGGCGGAAGCTGACGCAGTCAACCGTTTGGACAAGGCGTCACAGGAAATCGACCTCCGAACCAAGAAGGCTGAACAGCATGCCGCCGAATTGGATGCGAACAGCAAGAAGCTGATGGAAGCCGCTCAGCAGAGAGAGGAAACGGCGCAACGCAACGTCGCCAACTCTTTCGCCCAGTTAAGGCAGTTGGGCGCGGACATTGACAAGCTGATTTCAAAATCCAAATAATTATTCGCGGACCGATAAAAACGGTCTGCACATTCCCCATTAGTGTAATGGCAGCACACGGGTCTTTGGAACCTTTAGAGGTGGTTCGAGTCCATCATGGGGAGCTAAGTTTCGACCGGCCGTTTTTGGCGTGTCGAAACTTCGGAGTCGTGCCTGAGTGGCCGATAGGGGCACCCTGCTAAGGTGTTAACCGTTTCATACGGTTCGAGGGTTCGAATCCCTCCGACTCCGCTGGGGAATGGGTTGCGGTTGCGAGCCTTCCGTTCCGAAAAGTTTGGAACGGTCGTAATAAAACCATCTCGTGTATGTAGTGCTTTCCCGTAAACAATCACAATTGTATTCCTCTTACTGCGGGAGTAGTGAAAAGGTCATCACACCTGCCTTCCAAGCAAGTATTGCGAGTTCGAATCTCGTCTCCCGCACAAAGTCCCACACTTTTTATCCCCTAAAGCTCGTGGGACAATCCATGGCATGACCCCTTACATGCGCGATGGATGATAGTCCGGAAATCCATGAAGGACTGTCAGCAAGCCGTATGCCTTGCACCCTCTTAAGTCACGCATACATGCCAGTGTTCACGACATGAACTCACTGATGGGAAACAACCAAGCCATGTCAACGCCAAACAAAAAGCGGAGTCTACGGGTGTTTTTTTCTCTCCACCCTTCTCCTGCTCCGCATCTTTGTGTGAACAGCTCCTCGCCGGTGGGAGTGGCGAAAACACCGGCTTATTCTTTTTTTGGGTATTTTGTTTGAATTTTTGAATATATGCCGTATTTTCCTTCTTTAAACCTGTCGATTTTGACGAAAATATGCAGCCTGATTTGAATATATGTCGTATTACCTTTTACTCAACTGGAGGAATGTTAGACACCACCCAGACCCGTTTGAATATATGTCGCATTACCTTTCTCAAACTCAGAAAATTGACGAAGATATGCGCTCTGGTTTGAATATATGTCGTATTGCCTTTTACTCAAACTACAATGTGATTGAGGTCTTTTCCAATGAGTTTGAATATATGTCGTATTACCTTTTGCTCAAACTCCGGCGAGGAGAGGGAAATCACTGGACAGTTTGAATATATGTCGTATTACCTTTTGCTCAAACTACGAGTTTGAGCAAAAGGCTTCATATCAACGTTTTTAAACTATTCTTCGTCGTCAAAAAGCGTCAGTAACCCCGGCTGTTCGTCTGTGGTCTGCTGCTTTTTGTCGATGTACTTCAGTGAATCAGACCATTGATTGTCCGTTACGCAGAGTACTCGCACGTTGCCGTGGGGAGGTAGTCCGGCTTGAATATACTTTAACGCAGAACGACCGCCTGATTGGGTGGGGGTGTATCTTGCATAGACGGAATATTGCACTCGAACGAAACCTAAATCAGAGAGTAGATGGTTGAATCTGTTCGCGGCTCCCGCATCCTCTCTCGTTGTAATGGGTAGGTCGTACATGACCAGCGTCCACATGCCGTTATCCTTATCTCTCTTCATTTTTAGCGCCTTTTTCCGAAGACGGGGACGGGTAGTTTGTCCAGCCAGCCTTCGCAGTATTGCGCGTATTGTCCACAGAATTCGTCCACTAGTGATGGGATGGTTAGTTCTTTTGGGTTGAATTGGCTGTTGACGGACAGCACTATCTGCTGTTTCATTTCCGAGTCCAACGGTCCGTCCGGTAGTTGGCTTATCTGGTAGTCGATGGCCGGTCGGAACGGTTCTATCAAATCGTCTGCCAGACAGAAATAGTTGCTGGCTGAATGGTGATGTATGCCGATGGTGGGGGAGAGTCCCGCCGTGCAGATGGACTTAATCAGGAATCCACGCAGTATCGTGTACGCATAATCGAGTTGAGCATTGCGCCCCTCGCCGTATCCGGGGAATCGGCGAAATTGTTCTTCAGGGAACATGCGATGCCAGTATTCGCGTGCCGCCTGCCCCTCAATATTGTTCGGGTCTCCTGAGCGCACCTGTGCCGCTAGGCTCCGAAGAAGCTGTCCACCGTCCAATTCGAGCATGTCCAGTACGTGCGATTGTCCGAGAATTTTCGCTTGTATTATCTGTTTCCATGCTGCTTTTCTCGCGGGAATGCTCATTTCCTGTTGTGCGTTCTGACGGGCGGCGGAACGGGTGTTGGGTTTGTTCCATGATTGCATTGCCGCGATTGGTGTCTGATTCCATTGGCAGATGAACACTTCCACGTCGAAGACCGCCAACTGCTGCAATAGTGCTGTGGAGACGGTTGTTTGTATACCGAGCAGCAGCACCGTCGTATCGACCAACGGTATCCGCGTCTCCGTATCGTGGTGTTCCACGACGAGTTGTCCGCGCTTGTAGGTCAGTCTGCCGGTCATTGCGGTGCAGTCGATGACTCGCCACCCTTTTGCCATATCAACCTCCTAAAAAGGAAAGGGTCTACTGATAACCTTAGATGGTTTTTGGTAGACCCTTTCCTTTTTAGAAACGATTAGAAGCGGTGGTTACTGCTCTAAAACATGTCCAATCTTATTGACCACTGGAACGAAGGTGTGCAGTTTGAACATCTTCTCGACCTTGGGGGGAACCTCCAAACCTTGTTCAACCATCTTACTTAATCCTTCTCCTGCAATGACGGAGGGAACTAGTCTGAACTGGATAGGGGAGGGGAAACCGGCCACGATGAATCGTCGTTCGACGCCGGAATCCGTATGGAACATGTTCGCGTATTCAGGACACATGTCCCTCATCATCTCAGGTGTCAACTTGATTTCATCGTTGATGGTGAGTCGTGCGATGCAGGTTGCGTGTCCCTGTCGGATGGCGTCCCTGACCTTGCCATCCGCATACCGGATGGACACGTCGGCGGGATGTAACGGGGTTCGGAACAGGTCGGTGTTCTTCCTGCGTTTCATCAAATCGCATTGGAACACGCGCACCATGCCATAGAACGTCTTGCGTTTCCCGTTCTTCAACACCTGTTCGCAACGGTAGATACGGGCATGATGGATGGTTCCGCCAATATCGGCGGCTCCACCGTTGACGAACAATTGGGCATTGTTGCCCGGAAGGAAACCGATTTCATCCTTCGCATGGCATACTTCACCCAAGGCTGTGATGACACGTTTCGGATTGGCGGGCAGACCATTCTGAGGGTCATAATCCGACAATCCGGTCAATGCCTTCCACACTTGCGGGGTGAGCGCATGGTCGATGAGACTGGTCGGCATGGCGTCTCCCAGTCGCACGTATTGCAAC
>OGOH01000625.1_pt1 | contig 27876 bp, 20 predicted proteins | sample 1552571 | NCBI WGS metagenome assembly OGOH01 (sample SAMEA2580170, study PRJEB22360) | human gut metagenome | biome: human gut; feature: human-associated habitat; material: faeces | place: Denmark | collected 2008/2010
AAAGGTAGGAAGGAAAAGAGGGGAAAAAAACACGCACGAGGCCGAATGCTTACGGAAGCAAATGGATACATAACAAGGAAGATAAAGGATATGCTCCAAGAAAAGACAGCTAAGTATTTCTTAAAATACAGGCATGACGGACACACCTCTCATCTAACAGGTAGGAACAAAAATATGGGCTGGAAGTAACTGACAGGAAACTGAAGGTTCTCCTATCAGGATACTTCCCTATTTTACAAGCAGTTAGACCGGCTGAATGAACTGAAGAGACACTCCGGTTTTCATGTACCGAAGCCCCTTTTCCATCATTACAGCTGGTTCACCGCCGTCAAATACTTATCCATCGTTGTAGCCTTCTTTATCGCTTTCTTTATCTTCCGGTCCGCATCGGGCAGCAGGTATTCCCAATAAGGCTTCATTTTACTCAGCAATTGCGCCTCTCCCTGTAAATGGGATTCATAATATTGAAGAAGGCGTGCGTGAAGCGCCTTCACCTTTTCATGCAGCTCATCGGGAGAAAAAACGGTTCCGTTTGCATATTCCCAAGCCAAAGCAGGATTGGCCAGCAACCCGCGTCCCAGCATGACGCCCTCCAGGCGGGGAAACTCCTCGTCCACCTTCCGGATATCTTCCACCGTCAGCAAGTCACCGTTATACACCAACGGATGGGCGCACTCCTCATAGAAAGCGGTGAACGCAGCCAAGTCCACCTCTCCTTTGTACTGTTGTTTCCCGATACGAGGATGCAGAACGATCCGCCGCAAGGGGGCAGCGTTCAACAAAGGCAACAACGGCCGCCATTCATCCGCACACTCCCATCCCAATCTCATCTTGACGGAGAAACCCAGTTCCGGATAGTGCACCAGCTCTTTCAATAAAGCTTCCACCTCGGCCGGATACGGCAAAATGCCCGAACCCTTATGTTTCCCTGTCATCAGGGGAAAAGGACAACCCATATTGATATCCGCTTCCTTGTACCCTTTCTCTATAAACAAACCGGCCAGCCGTTCCAGTTCGGCAGGAGTGGAAGCGATAAGCTGGGGAATCAGCCGGGACACAGTATTGTTTTCAGAAGCGATCTCCCGTACATCCTTGTTACGGAACTCTCCTTTCTCCATCCGCACAAAGGGGGTATAATAAGCATCTATCCCACCAAAAACTTCCTGATGAAGATTTCTCCAGGGGGCTTCCGTAAAACCTTGCAAAGGGGCAGCGTACAGTTTCATTTGTTTCTTTTTTTAAGTTTATCTGCAAAGTAACACATTTTTCTTATACCTTTGCCTTATGGAAAAGTATATTTATGAACTGAAGATGAAGGTACGCGATTATGAATGCGACCTGCAGGGTATTGTGAACAATGCCAACTATCAACATTATCTGGAACATACGCGCCATGAGTTTCTCACATCGGTGGGCATCAGTTTCGCACGCTTGCACGAAGAAGGAGTGGACCCGGTAGTGGCGAGGCTCACCATGGCGTTCAAAACTCCGCTGCGCAGCGGTGACGAATTCGTGTCCAAGCTCTATCTGAAAAAAGAAGGTATTAAATATGTGTTCTATCAGGACATTTTCCGTCTGCCCGACATGAAAGTGACTGTCAAGGCCACTGTAGAATCAGTATGCGTGGTAAACGGCAGATTAGGGGACAGCGCTCTATTTGACGAGACTTTCGCCCCCTATCTGAGCGAATGACACAAGACGAACAAATTTGCAGCCTGGCCCTGACCCGGATACCGGGATTGGGACCGACAGGCGCATTCAGACTGGTGAGCAGTCTGGGAAGCGCCACCCGTGTTTTCGAACACCGCAAAGAGCTGTCACAACTGGTCCCCGGAGTAAGCGAAAAGATCATTACTGCGTTGAATAACTCCGAAGCTTTCCGGCGTGCAGAGCAGGAACTAACTTTCTGTGAGAAAAATCATATCCGCTGCCTCACCTTAAATGATGAAGGTTATCCCGGCCGTTTGCGTGAATGTGATGATGCTCCGCTAGCTTTATTTTACCGGGGAAATGCCGATCTGAATGCACTGCATGTCATCAATATGGTAGGAACCCGTCATGCCACCCCCTACGGACAGGATATCTGCACCCGCTTCCTTGCCGACTTGTCGGTGTTGTGCCCAAACGCCTTGATAGTGAGCGGGCTGGCTTATGGCATTGATATCCATGCGCATCGCGCCGCCCTGCAGAATCATTTCAAGACCATAGGCGTGCTGGCCCACGGACTGGACCGTATTTATCCTGCCGAACATCGGAAGACAGCCGTCAGCATGTTGGAACAGGGAGGTTTGCTGACCGAATTTACAAGCGGAACCAATCCCGACAGGCAGAATTTCGTGAAACGAAACCGCATTGTGGCAGGTATGAGTGACGCCACCGTCGTTATCGAATCCGCCGCCAAAGGGGGAGCCCTCATCACCGCCGAACTGGCGGAAAGTTATCACCGGGACTGTTTTGCCTTTCCGGGACGATGCAACGACGAATATTCCATAGGCTGCAACAATCTGATAAGAAAAAACCAGGCAGTGCTTATCACATCGGCCGAAGATTTAGTGAAGGCCATGGGATGGGAAAGTAGCCCCAAAACCGAGAAAACAGTACAACGGGAATTGTTCCCTGATTTAAGCGAGGAAGAGGAACGAATAGTAAAACGACTCGGCAAAATGCCGGAAGGATTACAAATCAACACATTGGTGATAGACACCAACATACCTGTAAACCGAATGAGTGCATTACTGTTTGAATTAGAAATGAAAGGGGTGATACGAGCACTGGCAGGAGGAGTGTACCGGTTAATAATGTAACCATGTATCAAGATACTCACATACCCATTGACATACGGTAGCTGTACCGTGAACGGGTACATGAGTATATTGATGCATGGTTATTGCACTCCTAGTTCGGCAAAGCCCATCGGTCCGTCATTTTCCACCATCCGCACTGCTTTCAACAGCACATATCTGGCTGTTACCGGACTGAAGTAGACCGATTGGAGAATCGGATTGTTCTTGATGTTCGAGAATTCCCCGCTGCTCACCACCTGGTTCACCGCACCGGCTTCCGTGCCGACTGAAATCTCATAGGCAGCTATCAGTCCTTTGTTATACTCGCTCTGGTCGGGTAAATAATGGAAAGAAGAAACAGTCTGTTCCGTACCTAAATCCATCAGAAGCGTATTGCCGTCCACAAAGCAAGTAGTGGCGGCATCTTTATCCGCACATTTTCCGGCTTCCGCTTCATCTACCTTCGGCAATGTAAACGGATATGTTTTCAGTTCCTCCGCTTTTGCTGTAAACACATCAAGGGTTTCTCCTGCATAATAAGCCTCTATATTATTGATACACAGGCAGGCGCGTGATTTCTCAAAGTTCACGCGAAGTTTGTCCGTAGTGACAGTCTCAAAACGAAGCAAACGTTTATAACCGATTGTAGTAGTCTCTTCATTCAGTTTCACAGGCAGCCACTCCCCTTCCTTATTATATTCCACCACAAAGGACTGTACACGCTGTCCCAACGGAATGTATTCCTGCAACAGCATACGGTTTACCTTCTGCGGGACCGGCCATTCAAACTCGATAACAGCCGATGTGACGCTATCCTCCGTAGCCCAATATGTATCATACTCTCCATCCGTCACCGCCTTTGCCGTATATTTTCCACCCCGTTCATTGGAAACTATCGGAAGAACACCTTTCAACAGATTGTTTGCCAACTGTTTCTGTACATTCTTATAAAAATCAACAGCATTCGCCGAATCTGTAGGGTGAATCAATCCATCCCGGTTTACGGGGAAATTAAGCAATAAAGTCGCATTATGTCCCACACTGCGGTAATAAAGGTCTGTCAATTGCTCCACCGTCTTCACCCGGTCGTCCTCCTCCGGATGATAAAACCAGCCCGGACGGATAGACACATCACACTCGGCAGCCGTCCACTGATTGCCGTCCGCATGTCCGTATTGCAGTTCCCTATACTTAGGATATCCCGGATAAACCTCTCCGGCACGCAAGAAAGACCAGTTTGTCGCTCCGGCAAATCCATTCTCGTTACCTACCCAGCGGCATCCGGGACCGCCATCCGAGAATACAACAGCTTGCGGCTGAAACTTGTCAATCATTTCATAGGCACGCGCATAGTCATAGTAAGTCTTCCGGTCTATGGTACGGGAATCTTTTGCTCCGCCATACCAGCCATCACCGCCATTGGCCCCGTCAAACCAGATTTCAAACACCGGACCATAATTGGTCAGCAACTCGTACAACTGTCGATAGAAATAATCCACATATTCCGGAGTTCCATAATTGGCCTGATGCCTGTCCCACGGTGAGAGATAGACAGCGAATTTTATACCATACTTCTTGCAAGCTTCCGAAAGATCACGCACTATATCCCCTTTTCCGTCTTTATAAGGCGTGTTACGGATACAGTATTCGGTCAGCCCCGTAGGCCACAGGCAAAATCCGTCATGATGTTTTGCCGTAAGGATAACTCCTTTCATCCCTGCCGCCACAAAGGTTTTCACCCATTGTTCGCAGTCCAGTTTGACAGGATTGAATGTAGCAGGATCGGAATCTCCATATCCCCATTCACGATCATTGAACGTGTTCAGTCCGAAATGTACGAAAGCGTATGTCTCCATTTTCTGCCAATCCACCTGTTTCTTTTCAGGAATGGGGAAAACAGGTTCAGGAGCATTCACAGCTGGAGCGCAGGCATTCAGTAATGCAACAGCAGCTCCCAAGCATAAAAGGTTTGCGTGTCTTTTCATTTAGATTGTCAATTAATTACATTGACACAAAGATAACATAAAATCCGATGGATGAAAACAAGAAGCTGAATATTTTAAAAGACAGGAAACTTGACAGGCAGGAAAAGAACAAAAGCGAAGGGCTTAAAAAAGGAAAAGGAGCAACGCTTTGCTCCAACCTTTGTTAACCTTAAATCTAATACTATGAAAAAAATCACATGACAAATGTACAACTTACACTCATTTTCTCCAAATATTTAGTTCAATTTCGCTTTTCATTTAGTATTATTTCACAAATACAACCGTTTTCGCACACAACATTACAATTAGATTGAAAAACACGGATTAAAAAAGGAATATGAAACATTGCCCTATCCATATGATAAGACCGTTCATTTCTGTCCATTGGAAAGTAAAAAGCAAAAAGAAAGTATTCCTCTGATTATTCACTCCAAATAAAAGTAAGCTTCCCTGCCCTTCTCATTATCCGGCTGCCCAAACTTGCAAATTCTGTCCAATCGCTTCACTAACCCTTTCACGTCCGAAAATAGAACATTTAATACGTTTTTTTTCAGATTTTATCACCTATATTTGCTCCACACATAATGGTAATCCATGGAAAAACGCACTACTATATTCAGCATATTTGTGTTTTTGTGCCTACTGACCAATAGCACTTATGCCCGGACGACAGAGTACGAAAATCCCAAAGATACCATATTGGACATGATGCTCTATTTTGACCTGAAGGCCCGACAGGCGGACAAGGATTACCAAGGAAACGGTAAAACGCTGGCAACATTGGATTCCCTGCTTGCCCATCCTGCCCGCAGCAGACATCTTTATTCCATTATTCTGGTTTCACCGGATTCATATAACGGAAAAAAAGAACCGGACATAGCGCCGGGCCTAAAAAGAAGCGAGGAAGTAAAAGCGTTCTTATGTCGGAAATATCCGCAAGTCAATGCCGCCCAAATCTGTATCCGTACAGGAGAAGAATACGGGGATGCCTTACGGAAACTGATAACGGACGACAGGCTGGTCCCCGACCGGGAGGATGTATTGGCATTGATAGATTATCACCATGACAATCCTGTAAAAATGCAAGATTTCTTGCAACATCTGGATGCCGGCATACCTTATCAATATATTTCCAACCAGCTGCTACCGGAGCTCAGACGGACAAAAATAAGAGTCTGCCTGTCTTATCCGGAAGAAAAGGAAGGAAAAAACTCCTCCACGGAACAGGCGGCCATGATAGAAGAAACTGAATTCATTCCGATTGACAGGGAAACGACCATTGCGCCAATAGCGGTGCAAGCACTCCCACAAAAGGAAAGGAGACAAGTAATAACAGAAACAGAAAAAACAGTAACAAAGGCAGAAAAGGAAAAAGAGACAAAAGCAAAACGGGGAAAAAAGCCCAAAGAAAAGGCAGCAAGAAGAGACAAGACAGCCGGCAACACAGTGCTTGCACTGAAAAATAATTTATTGTACGACCTGGCACTGGCGCCTAATATAGAAATAGAAATTCCTGTAGGAAAGCGGTGGTCAGTGAACCTGGAATATAAAAGCCCCTGGTGGTCCAACAGTAGCAAAGAAATCTGCTACCAGCTGATTTCGGGAGGAATAGAAAGCCGCTACTGGCTGGGCAACCGTGAACTGCATCACCGGTTGAACGGACATTTCTTTGGATTGTATGCCGAAGGAGGTATCTACGACTTTCAGTTTAAAGGAGACGGCTACCAAGGTAAATATTACGGTGCGGCAGGATTCACTTATGGATATTCCACTTCAGTGTCACGGCATCTGGCATTGGAATTCAGCCTGGGCATAGGCTACCTGACCACGGAATATCAAAAGTACACTCCCTATGAAGGGTCACTAGTTTGGATGAGTAGCGGGAATTACACCTTTATAGGCCCTACGAAAGCAAAAATTTCGTTGGTATGGGTGATAACAAAGAAGAGAGGAAGAAAATGAAAAAGACAAGGTACGTAGCTCTTGTACTTTTATCTTCACTATTGACTTTAGTGGGATGCAGCCGACGCGAGATTCTGGACGATTATCCCGTAACAGGAATAAATATCCGTTTGGATTGGGAAGGAGTAACCGGCCGTCTGCCGGAAGGAGTCCGGGTTATTTTCTATCCCAAGGACACCCAAGGAAGAAAGATTGATACTTACTTGCCGGCAAAAGGCGGAGAAATGAAAGTGCCCCCGGGGCATTACTTGGCAGTGATTTACAATTATGACACCGAAGTAGTGCAAGTAAAAGGCGAAGACAGTTACGAAACGATAATGGCGTGTACAGGAAACTGCACGGGATTGGGCGACAGCGAAACAGAAAACATGGTATGGGGACCGGATAATTTTTATGTGGCAACCCTGGACGATGTAGAAATAGGAAAAGGAGAAGAGTTACCGACACTAGAGGTAAGACCAAAATCTGTGGTAACCACTTACATCTTTTCAATAAAGACAGAGGGGCTGAAAAATGTCTCATCGATCATTGGCAGTGTTTCCGGAATGGCTGAATGTTACCATTTAGGTAAAGGAGCCGGCTTATGCCGCTTCGCTCCCATTTATTGTGAAACCGGTAAAGGGAATGGGGTTATAAAAGGGAGTTTCACCTGTTTCGGACATCCCGAACTGACGCAGGCAAGAGCTGATATCACTCAGTTTCTGAATCTGATCATAGTAAGGGTGGATGGTTCCAGACAAGAAGCGAAAGTGGAAATAACGGAAGCGGTAAAACCTCCTAAAGACGAGCCGGGAGAAGGTGATGAAAAACCTCAAGAGTCCGAGATAGAGATTGAGCTTCCGGATGACGAGAAAATTGTAGTGGATGATGTAGAGGTTCCTCCAGATGAAAGTGGCGGTGGATTTGATGGGAACGTTAGTGACTGGGACGATGAAACGAATGTGGAATTACCGGTTGGTTAAGATATAAAATAAAGAGTCATAGAATTATTAACTTAAAACACACAGAATATGAAGAAGATTTTATTTGCAGCTTTAGCTGCACTGGCAATCACAAGTTGCTCACAGAATGAAATTGATGGTATTGACAATGGAACTCCAAAAAGTAAAAATGAAATAGGAGTAAACACAATTGTCAAAAAGAGTTCAAGAGCCGCTGTTACAAGCAATAGCAGTTTCACGTCGTTTAAATTACATGCCTATATAGTTAAAAGCAATGATATTGCAACTTCAGGATGGGGTAATGCTTATATGGATGGTATAGAATATAAAGGAGGTCAAGGTAGCTGGGCAACAACAAGTGGTACTTTTTACTGGCCTATCACAGAAATGCAATTTTTTGGGTATACCAATGATGTAACCTATACAGCCCCTGCTAGTTCTAACGCTTATCCTACTATCAGTTATACTCTTCCTGACACCCCAGCCGATCAAAAAGATATTATAGTGGCTTATTCCAAAGATGTAACCAAGCCAAGTGATAATACATTAAATCTTACATTCCAACACATCCTCACCCGTATAAACTTTGCTGTGAAACTAGTTGATAGCAGCTATACTTACACAGTTGAAAGCATAACTGTCACCGGTGCCAAAGGCGGTACTGCAACATATACATTCGGAGGAACCGAAGGAAAAGGTGGAAATTGGAATATAACAGGAAGTGCACCTGCTAGTGGCTATAGCTATACATTCGATAATACCGTAACAGCCAAAGATGGTATTTATGATTATACACAAAATGATAATTCATTAATGCTGTACCCACAATCTCTTACTGATGCAAAAATCATAGTCAAGTATAAAACAGAGAAGGATAATGCAACATTCTTTAATGACTCAAAAGAAGTATCCTTAACCGGAGAATGGACCAACGGACAAAGTATCCGTTATATACTAACTTTACCGGTTGGTGCAGAAGAAATGAGTGTAAATACAACATATGATGAAAATTGGGATGCTACTGATAACGAGCAAACTCCTAAAAACCCTGCATCATAAGATCCCTCAGCAAGCTTATAAATCAATGAAATTATAATCTCCTGATAAGAACATAGCAATTTCCTGCTCCGCAATGAAACACCGTATCATCCCCACCATGATTTGCGATTTCATTTGCGGAGCATTTTTACCTGTTGTCAATCAACCGTCCTCAAAAAGTATATGCGATAGTTATGCAGCTCGCCAATGATACCGGAGAAATTGGAGGATGATACTACAAATTCCATAATCTATGCTGTTTTAGCCGGTATACCTCCCCATGGATACACACAAAGATACTTTCTTTCTGCTACTTTCCCAACAATTGCAACTTCTTTTTGTTTGGCCACACAAATTTAGCCCTCTATGCTCACGCCCACAGGCTATCGTTTTCCGTAACGGCAGAAGACAAACAAGTGGAAACAGGATTCTTCGGTCTTTTTCCTGAAACTTATTGCAAATTATCCATATTTGACCTACATTTGTCAAATCAACCAAAAGAACACAAGCGTTTCTAACATCTATATATGTCTGGTCTGCCCTGTAATGAAAGGATGGATTGTACCCAATGCCCTAAAGCAGTGGAGAACAGCATCCATTACACACATAACAAAAAAGGTTTCCACTTACCCCCACATAAGTGTGAAACCAATATTTTATTTTTCTTACTCAAAGGTCAAATATTAATCAATAGTGAAGAATATGCCGGAACCATCATTAATTCCGGAGAATTTGTGCTGCAAGCTATCGCATCAAAAGTGGAAATACTGGCCATGACAGACTCGGAAGGTATTCTGTACACATTTGATGACCCTAAAGCCTTCTGCTATGACCGCTATACCTATATATTGAAAAACGTGCCTCCGCCACTCATCTCCGAGCCACTGAAAATAAAGCCCGAAATAAAGCTTTTCCTTGAAGGGGTTGCTTCCTATCTGAATGCAGACAAAATTTGTAAAGAGCTGCTCGAATTCAAGCGTAAAGAACTTTATTATCTGTTGGCGCACTATTACACAGACTATGAGCTATCTCCTGTTGTACACAGCCTATCCCAATACACCAGCAGTTTTGAATATTTCATATTAAAGCACCACAAACAAATAAAGTCCGTAGAGGAGTTCGCACAACTGGGCGGCTACAGCGTCACCACCTTCCGCCGCATTTTCAAAGCCATCTTCAACGAACCGGCCTATGAATGGATGATGAAACAGCGCAAAGAAAGTATCCTTTACCAATTGCGCTATACAGATGCTTCCATCTCCGAAATCTGCTTTGGACATGGATTTGAATCTCTCTCACATTTTTCCAACTTCTGTAAGAAGTCCTTTGGCGACTCTCCCAGAAACATCCGTAAAAAAGAAAAGGAAGAAACTTCACCCAATACATAATTATAAAAAAAATGCCCCGCCAAAAGGCAGGGCACTCTCAAATATCAAGTAAAACTAACCGTAATTAGTCTTTCAGCTTCGCAGCAATAAATTCACGGTTCAAACGAGCAATGTTGCTGATAGAAACCAGCTTCGGACATTCTGCCTCACAAGCACGAGTGTTTGTACAGTTACCAAAGCCCAGTTCATCCATTTTGCTCAACATAGCTTTCGCACGGCGTGCAGCTTCCACTTTACCTTGAGGTAACAGTGCCAACTGGCTGACCTTTGCAGAAACAAACAACATAGCAGAACCATTCTTACATGCAGCAACACAAGCACCACAACCGATACATGCAGCAGCATCCATAGCCTCATCGGCAATAGGTTTTGCAATAGGAATTGCGTTAGCGTCAGGAATACCACCGGTATTGATTGACACGTAACCACCCGCCTGCATAATCTTGTCGTATGCGCTGCGGTCTACCATCAAGTCGCGGATTACCGGGAAACCGGCAGAACGCCAAGGCTCAACAGTAATGGTGTCACCGTCTTTGAAACGACGCATATAAATCTGGCAGGTAGTAGCACCTGTAGCAGGTCCGTGAGGATGTCCGTTGATATACATAGAGCACATACCGCAGATACCTTCACGACAGTCGTGGTCGAATACGATAGGTTCTTTACCTTCATTGATAAGCTGCTCGTTCAAGATATCCATCATTTCCAGGAATGAGGTATCACCCGGAATATCTTTCATTTGGAAGGTATCAAAATGTCCTTTATCCTTAGGACCTTTCTGACGCCAAACTTTCAGTGTGAAACTTATATTTTTATCCATGATTTCTATACAATTAATAATTAAGACTTATAGTTACGAGTTTGAACCTTAACGAACTGATAGTTCAAATCTTCCTTGATCAATTCGGGTTCTTTTCCTTCACCTGTGTATTTCCAGCAAGCTACATACGAGAACTTGTCATCGTGACGAAGCGCTTCACCCTCCGGAGTCTGGTGTTCTTCACGGAAGTGACCACCACAAGATTCCTCACGGTTCAATGCATCGTAAGCCATCAGCTCACCGATTTCGATGAAATCAGCCAGGCGGATTGCCTTTTCAAGTTCCACATTCAATTCATTAGCTTCACCCGGAATGCGAAGGTCGCTCCAGAAGGTCTTTCTTACTTCTTTCAGTTTAGCCAGAGCAGTAGTCAAAGATTCCTTGGTACGTCCCATACCTACGAAGTCCCACATGATGTGACCCAGTTCCTTGTGAATAGAGTCTACTGAACGATGACCCTTGATATTCATCAGTTTCTGGATCTTATCGTTTACAGCCTTTTCGGCAGCCACAAATTCAGGAAGGTCTGTCGAGAAACGGGGAACCTGAATCTGGTCTGACAAATAGTTCTGGATAGTATAAGGCAATACGAAGTAACCGTCAGCCAATCCCTGCATCAATGCAGATGCACCCAAACGGTTTGCACCGTGGTCAGAGAAGTTAGCTTCACCGATAGCATACAAGCCCTTGATAGAAGTCATCAGTTCATAGTCAACCCAGATACCACCCATCGTATAGTGGATAGCCGGGAATATCATCATCGGAGTCTTGTACGGATTTTCGTCAGTGATTTCTTCGTACATATCGAACAAGTTACCGTAACGGGCACGAACTACATCTTCACCCAGACGGTCGATAGCGTATTTAAAGTCAAGGAATACGGCCAGACCTGTGTTGTTCACACCGAAACCGGCGTCGCAACGTTCTTTCGCAGCACGTGAAGCAACGTCACGGGGAACCAGGTTACCGAATGCCGGATAACGGCGTTCCAAGTAGAAGTCACGGTCTGCATCAGGAATATCGGTCGGTTTCTTAGTTCCTGCCTGCAATGCCTTGGCATCTTCCAGCTTTTTCGGAACCCAGATACGTCCGTCATTACGCAATGACTCGGACATCAAAGTCAGTTTAGACTGCTTGTCACCGTGTACAGGGATACAAGTCGGGTGGATCTGTGCAAAGCAAGGATTGGCAAAGTAAGCACCTTTGCGGTAAACCTGCATAGCAGCCGAACCATTTGACGCCATAGCGTTGGTAGACAAGAAGTAAGTATTACCATAACCGCCGGTACCGATAACTACCGCATGGGCAGCGAAACGTTCAATCTTACCTGTAACCAAATTACGGGCGATAATACCACGGGCGCGTTCCACACCTTCGTTATCCTTAATCAGCACAACGTCCAACATCTCATAACGAGTGTACAACTTCACGTTACCACGCTGAACTTCACGGCTCAATGCAGAATAAGCACCCAGCAACAACTGCTGTCCGGTTTGACCGCGGGCATAGAATGTACGTGAAACCTGAGCACCACCGAATGAACGGTTATCCAGCAAACCACCGTATTCGCGAGCGAAAGGAACACCTTGAGCTACGCACTGGTCGATGATAGCATTTGACACTTCGGCCAGACGATAAACGTTAGCTTCGCGTGCACGGTAGTCACCACCTTTGATTGTATCGTAGAAAAGACGGTAAACAGAGTCACCATCATTTTGATAATTCTTAGCAGCATTGATACCTCCCTGTGCAGCGATAGAGTGTGCACGACGGGGAGAGTCCTGGATACAGAAGTTTAATACCTTGAAACCCAGAGCACCCAGTGAAGCAGCAGCCGAAGCACCTGCCAAACCGGTACCTACCACAATAATGTCAAGACGACGTTTGTTGGCAGGGTTTACCAATTTTTGATGAGCTTTATAATTGGTCCATTTCTCGGCTAAAGCGCCTTCAGGAATTTTAGAATCTATAGTAGCCATATTCATTTACAATTTTATCATTTACAATTTACGATTAGCAAGCACCACAAGCGAGTGATTTCACGAAGTAGATAACGACTACTGCTGCAAAACCAAGAACTACCAAAGTAGAGTAGATGTTACCAATAGTCTTCCAACGCTCGAACCAGATTTTATTGCTCCAGCCCAAAGTCTGCAAAGCACTCCAGAATCCGTGAGTCAGGTGGAACCACAAAGCTGCTAACCAAATGAGGTAAAGCACTGTAAATACAGGGCATCCGAATGTTTCACGAATGTAAGCGGCACCGTCTGTAGGACCGAATGCGCCCAAATCATGAACACCGATAATTTCGGCAAACTGCATTTTGTACCAGAAATTGGCAAAATGAAGAGCCAATCCGGCAATGACAACAATACCCAGGACAAGCATGTTCTGAGATGCCCATTCCACAGTTTTAGGTTTAACGTTCACTGCATAACGTTCGCTACCGCGAGCTGCACGGTTCTGCATGGTCAACCAGAAAGCGTAGATGATGTGAATTACAAACAGAGCAGCCAGCCCGGCAGTTGCAACCAACGCGTACCAGTTAGCTCCCAAGAATTCACAAATCATGTTGTAAGCATCTTCCGAGAAGAGCGCAACAAGGTTCATCGCCATGTGAAACGTCAGAAACAGGACAAGGGCGATACCTGTGACACTCATCACCACTTTCCTTCCAATAGATGAATTACTTAACCACATAAATGATTGAATTTAAATTATTTAATTGTTAGAACTAAAAATTCTGTTAAAAGCTGTGTATTCACGATGCAAAAGTAAAGGAATTCTAGCGATAATACAAGGAATTATGGAAATTATTCTTTAATTCGGAGAAGGGTAAATGCGAATTACATTATTTTCCTATCTTTGCACTGAACAAATGCCAAACTAAATGAAACGCCAAAGGATTATTTTTCTTATACTGACAGCCTGTTTTACATTCAGCCTCAGCGCACAGAATATAGACATCAACACGTTGAAAACCATCAACCGATGGGATGTACACGGACTGAGCCGCGGATTGTCCGCTAGCGGAGTGATTCTACCCGTAGGAATACCTACAGCCATGGGACTCTATGCATTGATAAAAAAAGACCAGCCGATGCTGAAAGATGCCATTTACATAGGAACCAGTGTGATTGAAGCAGTGGGGATTACATACGCCGCCAAACATATAATAGGTCGTGACCGGCCTTTTGTAAAGTATCCGGATAAGATTCATGCATACGGAGCACCGGATGCCGATAGTCCGTCATTCCCTTCAGGACACACTGCGGCAGCTTTTTCTTTAGCCACCTCACTCTCCATCACTTATCCTAAGTGGTATGTTATCGCCCCTTCAGCCGTATGGGCTTGCGGAGTAGGGTTTGCCCGGATGAACCAAGGGGTGCACTATCCCAGTGATGTAGTGGCAGGAGCCGCTATCGGAGTAGGATGTGCTTTCGTGAACGTGTATGTGAACCGATGGCTGAATAAGGTGCTGTTCGGGAGACAGATAAAGTGATGGTTGGAAAATTATTCCACACCTAAAAGAAGACACAGCAGAAGTTTTTCAGACAACTGCAGGAGTGCAACTATGCGCCCCTGCAGTTAATATAAAGTCTTGACTATCGCTTTTTCAACAGCAGCCCCTCAAAGTCCGGTTGCTCCAACAGTTCCAGCGCTTTCCTGATACTTTCATTCGCGTCATTAATGACGTGATAATATTCATTCATATCCCATAAATCACGGGCTATCAATGCTTTCATCTGCAACCTCAGCAGAGGCAGGGCCTTTTGATACTCTTCTTCATTATATTCCACTCCCATCTCCTTGCCGGTAGCAACCAGTTGTGCCAACATATCCGGAGTCACTTCAAAACGTTTGTAGAACTCATTGAAAGTCTTGTATTTGCCCAGCCACTCTTTACGATGGGCATCAATAAAATGGAAATGAGCTTTCATCAATGCTCCTTTATCACGCAACTGACGATGGTATTTAGTATAGAGAGTCGTATCAATCGGCACAAAATAATCGGGCACGATCCCTCCGCCACCATATACCGTACGGGCCAACCTATGAGTCTTGAACTTCAGTGAATCCGGAAAGTGGATGCTGTCTTCACTCATCATTTCTCCTTTATTATAACGGTCTATCAGGTCTTCATTATACTTTTCAATGCTCTCGTAAGGTTTCTGGATACAACGTCCGGCAGGCGTATAATAGCGGGCCACCGTCAGACGGATCATCGAACCGTCCGGCAAATCAATGGGACGCTGCACCAAGCCTTTACCAAAACTGCGCCGGCCCACAACAACTCCTCTGTCCCAATCCTGAACAGCTCCGGTCACAATCTCACTGGCAGAAGCCGAAAATTCATCAACCAATACCATCAGACGACCGTTCTGAAACTCGCCCGTACCTTTGGCAAAAAACTCGCTACGAGGATTACGACGGCCCTCCGTATAGACAATCAGTTCCTTTTTACCCAAAAATTCATTGGCAATATCGATAGCAGCATTCAAATACCCCCCGCCATTGCCCTGCAAATCAAGAATCAAGTCTTTCATTCCTTTCTTCTGCAACCCGGTCAGCGCTTTCTTGAACTCCTCATGGGTAGTGGCGGCAAAACGGTTGATACGAATATAACCGATCTTATCTTTAATCATATAGGAAGCATCCAGGCTGTAAACAGGTATTTTATCCCTTTTCACCGTAAAGGGGAGCAGTTCCTTCACCCCTCGGCGAAGTATTTTCAGATTCACTTTTGAATCTTTAGGACCACGGAGACGACGCATAATATCCTCGGTACTCATCTTTACACCGGCTATCAGCGTATCTTCCACCATGACGATACGATCACCGGCCAGAATACCGACTTTTTCGGACGGTCCGCCCGATACAGGCTGTATCACCAGCAAAGTGTCCTCCGCCATATTAAACTGTATACCGATACCTTCGAAGTTTCCCTGCAACGGCTCGTTCATTCTCTTCACTTCCTCCGGATCAGAATAGGTAGAATGAGGATCAAGCTGCTCCAGCATTTTTACGATAGCTTCTTCCACCAGCTTTCCCTCATTGACTTCGTCTACATAAAGATTGGCAATGGCAAATTCCGCCAGTTGCAACTTACGTGCCGGAGAATTCAGAAATTTACTCTCCTGAGCCTGTGCGGCTACGATAGAAAAAAAGCAGGCAATCAAGCCTGCAAAATACATAGTATATTTCATGGTCAGTCTATTTTCATTCCTTCAGGCAAGAATGGCGTCACATCTTTGCCAAACTGCAACAATTCTCTTACAATCGTAGAGCTGATAGAGGTTAGTTCCGGCTCCGTAAACAACAGAATCGTTTCTATTCCGGCCAGTTTCCGGTTGATATCGGCTATAGTTTCCTCATATTCAAAATCGTGTACGGTACGGATACCACGAACAATGAACTGCGCCTCCTTAGCTCGGGCAAAGTCAATGGTCAGACAATCATAAGCATCGACCTTTACCCGGGGATCATCCGCAAAAAGTTTCTCGATCATCTCCACTCGTTTCTCTGTAGGAAACCAAGTTTTCTTATTCTCATTGATACCGATGCCGATCACCACTTCGTCCATAAAAGTCAACGCTCTCTTCACGACCGAATAATGACCGATGGTAAAAGGATCAAAGGTTCCCGGAAATATCGCTCTTCTCATATTTTTTAGTGATTCACTCACGCAATATCTTCTTCTACAACAAGGTTATCTATAATAAAATTCTGACGTTCCATCGTGTTCTTACCCATGTAGAACTCCAGTAATTCCTTTACCAGATCAGTCTTGCGGAGGGAAACTTGCTCCAAACGCATATCTTTGCCGATAAAGTGCTTGAATTCATCGGGTGAAATCTCTCCCAAACCTTTGAACCGTGTGATTTCGGGATTGGGGCTTAACCGTTCGATTGCGGCAACCCGTTCTTCTTCCGAATAACAATATACCGTTTCATAAACTCCTTTCTTGCGGTTACGGACACGGAACAAAGGAGTCTGAAGGATATATACATGACCTTTCTTTATCAAATCGGGGAAGAATTGCAGGAAGAAGGTAATCAGCAACAAACGGATGTGCATACCGTCCACATCGGCATCTGTTGCCACAATCACTTTGTTATATCGTAATCCTTCCATACCGTCCTCTATGTTCAGAGCAGCCTGAAGCAAGTTAAACTCTTCATTCTCATATACAATCTTCTTGGTCAGCCCGTAAGAATTCAACGGCTTACCACGCAAACTGAATACTGCCTGAGTATTTACATCACGGCTCTTGGTGATAGAACCGCTCGCCGAGTCACCCTCGGTAATGAAAATGCAGCTTTCCTCCTTCTTGTCTCCTTTGGCATCATTCAGGTGAAAACGGCAGTCACGCAACTTACGGTTATGAAGATTTGCCTTTTTGGCACGTTCACGTGCCAGTTTGGTCACTCCGGCTATAGCCTTACGCTCTTTCTCCGATTCTTGAATCTTCTGCAACATCACATCGGCCACATCCGTATGTTTGTGCAGATAGTTATCGACCTCAGTCTTTACAAAATCACCTACAAACTTATTAACGGTAGGACCACCGGGAGCCATATTGGTAGAGCCCAGCTTGATTTTAGTCTGACTTTCGAACAACGGTTCCTCCACATTAACGGCAATGGCAGCTACCAATCCGTTACGGATATCGGCATAGTCCATATTCTTGTTGAAATATTCCTTGATGGTACGGGCTATATGCTCTTTGAAAGCACTTTGGTGCGTACCTCCCTGTGTGGTGTGCTGTCCGTTGACAAAAGAGTAATATTCCTCACCATACTGACCGGTATGCGTAAAAGCGATCTCGATATCTTCTCCTTTCAAGTGGATGATGGGATATAATCCCACAGCCGTCATGTTGTCGTTAAGCAAGTCCACCAACCCGTTACGGGACAGGATACGCTGACCGTTATAGATAATGGCCAGTCCTGTATTCAGATAGGTATAGTTGCGGAGCATGGTTTCCACGAACTCCGGACGGAAACTGTAGTTCTCAAACAACAGGTTATCCGGTTCAAAGAAAATATAGGTACCGTTCTCCTCTGTTGTATCTTGTGTGGTATCCGTCAACAAGTCTCCCTTGGCAAAGGTAGCGATACGCACCTTTCCATCACGATAGCTGCGCACCTCGAAACGTGAACTCAATGCGTTGACGGCTTTCACACCGACCCCATTCAGTCCGACGCTCTTCTTGAACGCCTTGCTGTCATATTTACCTCCCGTATTCAACACACTAACAGCTTCAATGAGTTTTCCCTGCGGAATACCCCGGCCATAATCACGCACGCTGACACGGAGATTTTCTTCAATAATAATCTCAATCTTTTTACCCGCCTGCATTTTAAATTCATCGATACTGTTATCGATAATTTCTTTCAAAAGAACGTAGATACCGTCCTCGGCATGTGATCCGTCACCCAACTTTCCAATATACATACCGGGACGGGTACGCACATGCTCCATGTCACTGAGGTGGCGGATATTATCGTCGGTATATTCTACGGCGGGATTGTTTATCAGTTCGTTGTTTTCTTCCATATTGACTTATCACATTTTTATATATCGTTGTTACAGAATACTCTTTTTATAAGCACGACGGCGTTTATGCTGCTCGGTCTTGAAATATTCCCACTGGGCCTGCACCTTTCCGTTCAGTTCCAGTTCCGGATTACTTTCGGCATACTCGAATCCCAGCTGCTGATATACGGGGATCAAGTCCGAGAATAACAAAGCATTGACACCTTTGTTCTGATACTCAGGTTTTACAGCAACCAGCAACAAATCCAACATAGGAGGATACTTATGCAGGAACAACACTTTCAACAGGTGATACCATCCCATAGGCAGCAAACGTCCCTTCGCTTTTTGTAACGCTTCGGACAGAGAAGGCATTGAAATCCCCACTGCCACCAGTTTATCTTCGGCATCGGTCACCAAGGTTACCATACGCAAATCTACAATAGGCAAATACATCTTTATATACTGGTTGATCTGTCCTTGCGACAAAGCCGAGAAACCATAAAGCGGAGCATAAGCCTCATTCATCAACTCGAATATAGCCTGTCCATATTCGGCCGCAATTTTCTTACCCGATGTATATTTCTTCACCCTCAGGTTAAACTTACGTTGAATCAAGTCACTGATACGCTTATGCTTATCAGGAATTGCATCCGGAATATAAATTTTATATTCCACCCAATCGGCATCCTTCTCGAATCCCAACTTCTCCATATGCTGTGGGTAATAAGGATAATTATAGATAGTCGCCATGGTACTCAACTGGTCGAATCCTTCTACCAGCATACCCTCCGCATCAAAGTCGGTAAAGCCTAAAGGTCCCTGAATGGTATCCATACCTTTTGATTTACCCCATTGGGCTACTGCATCCAACAAGGCACGTGATATTTCGATATCATCCAGAAAATCGATCCATCCGAAACGGACTTCTTTTTTATTCCAAGTCTCGTTTGCGCGTTTATTTATAATCCCTGCAATACGTCCTACCACCTTGTTATCCTTATATGCCAGAAAATACTCCGCCTCACAAAACTCGAAAGCGGCATTCTTCTTCGGGCTGAACGTATTCAGCATATCATCGTACAAATCGGGTACGGAATAGGGATTCTCTTTGTATAACTCGTAGTTGAACCGTATAAACGTCTTTAGTTCTTTCTTTGAACTGACTTTTTTAATGGTAATAGCCATGCTGTATTTTTATAAAATTCGGGGTGTAAAGATAGAAGTTTTTTTGCAGAAAACTTATTCTTTTTATGGCTTTTTCACTGTTGGGCAATAAGATAGGCGGTATAAACGACATAACAGCCAACCATCAATGCGCCTTCAAGCCGGGTTATGGTACGTTTGCGGAAAAACCAGCCTACCAGCCACAACAACAGGGAGGAAGCAATCAGTACACTTAAATCGAGGTTATTTATATTCCCCATCGGAAGCGGTGACACCGTAGCGCTGCACCCCAGAACAAAGAATATATTGAACAGATTACTACCGATGACATTGCCGATAGCAATTCCCGGATTCTTCTTTAAAGCCGCCGTAACAGATGTGGCAAGCTCCGGCAAGGAAGTACCTCCGGCTACCAATGTCAGTCCGATTACCGATTCACTGACACCCCATGAACGGGCAAGCCCGCTTGCCCCGTCAACAAAAAGCTGTCCGCCGAATATGAGTCCGGCCAGCCCTCCTGCAATATACAACACCGATTTCCATACAGGCATTTCCTTTATCTTCTGCTCCTCTCCTGCCTCATCTGCCCCATTACGGGCGATGGCAAATGTATAACGCATAAATATAAGGAAGAAAGCCAGCAGAACAAACCCATCGGAACGGCTGATAACATTGACCGCTTCCCTGTCCAGCATCATGTCATTGGCACAGACAAAAAGTACCAACGAAGAAAGAATGACTAACGGAATCTCTTTACTCATCGTCCCCTCACCTACTTTTATAGGGAGTACCAAGGCAGTACAACCTATAATCATCAAAGCATTGAATATATTACTACCCACCACATTACCAATAGCCATTTCAGCACTGCCATTCAATGCAGAAAGCACACTGATAACCAATTCGGGAGCCGAAGTGCCGAAAGCTACAATGGTAAGCCCGATTACCAAATCAGAAATACGGAAACGTTTGGCAACCGCTGCAGAACCATCCGTCAAGCCATTCGCGCCAGCTAAAATGAGAGCCAGACCACCAATCAAAAGGAGTGTATTCAACATAACAAAAAGTACATTTACAGTTTTATACCGCAAATGTACTCTTTTTCCCTAAAATAACTATCCCTATTTGGTGCGTTTTACAGTATAGATTACTTTTCCTTTCTTATCAATCATGTGCATATCCAGTTCTTTCTTGTCTGCCGTAAAGATAGAAAAGCCCGGTTCGGGACTACAGAACAGAGTGCCTTCCACTGGTTTTACCTTACGGCTCAACGAACCAGCCGAATTTACCACATAGTCGATATCACTGCCCGGCACACGAAGGTGCTGGAAGTTATGAATGTGTCCGCATGCATAGATATCCACCTTATGTTTACGGAGGATAGGATCCAGACGCTTCTGCATATCGCTGCGTTCACTGTCGTCTTTCGACGTTTCAGCATAAATGGGATGATGTCCGATTACGACTACCCAATCTTCTTTGGCAACAGTCAGTACAGAATCTATCCATGCCAATTGCTGATCCATATCTTGTTTACAGGCATCCGGATAAGTTTCGCTCTCGTTACGGTATTTGTCAATCAGAGGAGCGGTATCTATCATCACAAAACGGATGGCAGTTCCTTTCTTCTCAAAGACTTTGGTATAATAACGACCAGGCATCGACCAGCGACGACTCACATTGGTATAATCCAACACAGCCTGCGTATTACCCCGGTATTCATGATTTCCCAAGATCGGAAACCAGTCTATCATCAACTCGGGATGACTGTAAATCAACTCGTAGTTGGTCATCCAGAGCGGATCGTTAACGCTGCGCACACCTTCAAAATGGTGCACGTCTCCGGCTGCAAATACACACTCGGGACCAATAACATCCGCCATTTCTCCCATCAACTCGGCTATGGGCTTCTGGTCATAATAACCGTTACGTCCCAAATCGTTGGCCATATAAAAATTCAGTTGTTTCTCCAGTCTTTTCCAATCTTGCGGAGTCTGGGCACACACATTCAGGCAGATAGCCGTACCAATGACGGCAATCCATACCCATGTCAATACTTCTTTCATTTTTCTAATCATCATCAACGTTTTCATATACTTATTTTTAGAAACTTATTTTTAAACCTGCATTCATTCTCACGCCATAATATTCTGCCTGCATAGTACGATCCTTCGTCCCCTGGTAGTAACGGAGCGGCTGGTTCAGCAGATTGTTCGCCTCAGCATAAAAGGTCATTTTCACCTTCTTGCCAAAGGTATAACTGGCGTTCACATCCATATAGTTCACAGCATCATAATATCTGTCATAAAATGTACTTGGGCCCATTTCATCGATAAAATCAGATGCAAAGTTATAGCTCAGGCGCACATTCAAGCCTCCTTTTTCAAAGTAAAGAGAGGCATTCGCCGTATGCTCGGGAGACCCCGGCAAACTCAACCCGCTCTCGTTCTCACGTCCTTCGAAGTTAAAGTCCTCCACGCGTGAGTGAGTATAAGTATAGGTTCCATAGAAACCCACATACTTCAAGGCCGGAGCAATGAAGCCGAAATCACGCTGATAAGAAAATTCCAATCCCCACAGATTAGCATTTCCTGCATTCTTGGGCTGAGTGAAACGGGTATATTCTGTTCCTTGGTATTCATAGTTGGTCAGTACCTGATCTACGATGAAATCGTCTATTTTCTTATAGAAAAAACCTGCGCTCACTAAACCTACACTCTTGAAATAATAATCGGCACTCAAATCAAAGTTATAAGAAATAGTCGGTTTCAAGTCAGAATTACCAATCTTTATTTCATTATCACCACGGTTGATATTCACACTGGGAACCAAAGCTGAATATTTGGGCCGGCTCAAGGTCTGCGTGTAAGAACCGCGTATCTTGAAATCATCATTTACATCCCATTTCACCAAAATAGAAGGAAGGAAATTCACATAACTGTTGGTCATGCGGCCGGTCTTGGTGGTCTTATCTGTCTCATCATCATAGTTACGGCCGGTATAACGAAGGGAAGTATGTTCCATACGGAGTCCCGCCATCAAGTTTATATCGGAAGCGAATTTATGATCAAACCGCACATACCCGGAACTTACAGTTTCACGAGCCTCAAAGTTCTCAGCCAATTCGGCTTGTACCTGTTCTTTATCGAACTGGGAAGCATCATTTAAATTCAATCCACCCACATATTCTTTACTGGCAAATGTTCCTACCTGATATTTGTCGCTCGGCATAAACTTATCCGTACTCTGGTCTACCGTATTTTTCAGGCTGTTGGTCATGAAGGCATCCTCGTCTTTCGGAGTATATTCGTAGAAGTCTATTTCTTTCTCTTTTGTTTTACGTACTACCTTCGCACCGAACTTCAGTTTAGCTCCATTATTTAAACTGGCCTTGAAATTGGCCGAGAATTTCATATCTTCTTCTTTGATGTCCTCCTGTTGTTCCGTCAGTTCCTTCAAGCTGAACTTATCACTCAGTGTCAAAGTAGAACCTGTTCCAGGTGTTGCCAACGGCTGGCGTTCATCACTCAAGTCCATATCAAATTCCTGCTTTTTCAGTTGGAAGTCAAGATAACGTTCATTAGGGCGTTCTTCCGTAGCTTTTGCATAACTGGCATTCCAATCCATACCGATTGCCCCCCATAAGTGTTCTCCGCCCAAAGCGAAATCCATGGTACGCTGACGCTCCAGACGGGCATTGCGATTATCGGGAGTACCTGCTTTGGTCTGGATGCGGACTGTGCCTTTTCCGTTCTCATCCAAATCCTTGATATTGGTACGGTAACGGTTTTCCCAATCGTTACGGTTGTTGAAGATCCCTTTGAAAGTCAATTTATGGTTTTCATTGATATCAAAATCAAAAGCCGCCGAATAACTTTGACGTTCACGGGTGACAAAGTACCGGCGCATCTGATAATCGCTGACATATACTTTGCCATCTTCATTTTGTTCCCACATGAATTCAGTATCATAAGAACCGGAAGGAGCATTCTGATAAGAAGCGGAGAGCAGCATGCCCAGTCTGTCATTGAAGAAACGATCGCCGTAAGTGAAACCTAAGTTCAACTGGGCTTTCTCGCTGATCCAGTTGTAACCACTTCCCGCTGTAGCATTGATAGTGCGTTTATAAGGAGAATTTTTGGTTACCAGATTGATGGAACCACCGATAGCATCGCCGTCCATATCGGGTGTAACGACTTTGCTTACTTCGATGGTCTGAATCATATCGGCAGGAATCAAGTCCAACTGCACGTTACGGGTATCCCCTTCAGCAGATGGGACACGGTTGCCGTTAATGGTGACGGAACTTAAATCGGCACTAGTGCCGCGGACCTGTCCGAAACGGGCCTCGCCTTGATCGTATTGCACATTGATGCCACTGATACGTTTCAATGCATCACCTATGTTTGAGTCGGGAAATTTCCCTACCTGGTCGGCAGATACAACAATTAGTGATACCCAGATTATTCTTTTGTGTATTGATTGCTTTCTTCTGTCCTTGAAAAGCTCCCTTTACCTGCACTTCCTGCAGTTCCACCCCTTCATTCATCACTATATCTTTTTCTAAAGTCTTGCCTTCGGGGACGGTAACTTTCATTTCAATGGGGCTATAACCTACGTAGGTTACTTTAACTGTGTAAGTTCCGGGTTTCAGATTGGGTAGCGTATAAAAACCGTTCACATCACTGATTACTCCGGTTTTCAGATTTTCAACAAAGATGGAAGCACCCGGCAGAATTTGTTTTCCATTGTCTATCACACGTCCGCGGATAGCGCCTTGCCGGACAATGTTTTCATTTTCCTCGGCAAATGCATTTCCACAAACACCTGCCATCAGCAGCATAAGAGACACAGCTCTAACAACCTTTTTCATATACTTTTTTATGCGTTATAAATCTGCTGCAAAAGTAGATGGGTCAGGTTTCTTGAGAGTTACACTCTATTAAAGGTTTCGTGACAAAGGAGTTTCATTCCTGTTACAAGATATTCGGTGCAAGACGACGGATACAAAGTATGGACAAGGCTTACAAAACAGCAGAGTAAGATTTTTCTTGCGTTCTGCTACTACGTTCCGCTACAGCAGAACGTAGTAATAAAAGAATTAAGTAACTGTAAGAATTCCTTTAGCGACAAAGGTGACGAGCTATTCTGCCATCAATGATATGTATAGGCCGTTTCAGCTGGAAACTCTTCAATATTATTGTGCAGAAGAGTGAAATGTACGGTCCCCCTGTGCACTACTCCGGAAACAAAGTTTCCATTCTCCCAAATAGCGAACAGGTTTAAAATACCAAGTTGTAGCATTAGGCCGCATATCCTCTTTATCTGTTTTAGGGAATAAGACAACCTTACAACGCACTTCATTATCAAACGCCTCCTTAAAGATACAATCGCTTATAGTATAATCATATATCGGAAAGGCTTTCAGCCTTTGTAATACACTTTTTAATTGTTCGTTATCCAACAACTCCGGCTGAGCAAAAGGATCATCCGTTTTCATTTCGTGTAACATCATGGCTGCATCAGCATATCGTTGCTCCTTTACGGCAGTCATAAACTGGTTAGTGAGATCTAACACCTGTATCGTATCTTTCTGACTCAAAACCATAAGATGTTTTACGGTTGCCTGGGAATCCGTTTCTGTTTTTTTACCAGATTGATTGCACGAAACAATGAATGCTGCAATTAGACCTACTATCAACAAATTAATTTTTCTCATACGTTCTCAATATTATAAATAGAAAAAAAGAGTGCCCGAAAGCACTCTTTTTCTTCAAGTTTATTATAAATAGAGTTACTCACTCAGTTTATTTTACGGTCTTTGCTACGTGGCATACAATGTCAAATTCTACTGTACCCCATGCGTATTCTACTGCTACAGGAAGTTTAATGTCAAATTCACCGACTTCTGCCTTGTTATTGATGTAAGTCAGCTTACCGAATTTACCTGCTGAGATATCTTCAACACCGCTATATTCAACTTTCATACCTGCTGGTATAGGCTCGTATTTACCATTAACAGTTGTCTGAGCTTTATCTGTGTCAATGGTGATTGACTTCACACCATAATATGTATAGTAGTTGATAGGAGTAGTAACAAATGCATAGTTTCTCCAATCAGTGAATGCTAATTTAACATCAATAACAGAGCCTTCAGCACCAACATCTACACCATCCTTAAAGTTATCCATCTTATCGGCTTTTACAGTGATAGGACGCAAGAACTTCACATCGAATTCATTGTTTGTCACTTCATTCAATGACTTACCACATCCATTCAATGTTTCTACAGACAGTCTAGCAGTCAAGTTATTAGCTAAATCATCACGACCTGCTACATTCAGCAAATCTTTAGCGACAGAATTATCTTCCAATTGGATTAGATCTTCTCCATCATTATTTGCTGCATCTTTAATAGTAGCAACTACTGTATTTGCGACAGCCTCACTACTAGCCAGCAGTTGGGTACGATCTGCATTTACACTCATTGTATAAACAGTTTTGGATACACCGGTCAGTTTTGCTCCCTTCGGATCAACAAACCTGAAAGTCTTAGTCAGTTTAGTATCTGCAAAGTCTGTATATACAGCCGGAATTTCAGAAATTGTAACATCGTGACCATTGAAGGTTTCCAGGATAAATTTGTTAAAGTTCATGATATTATGACCTGTTGCAGCAGGAACCTCAGTATTTACATGGATTTCATTATATCCAGAACCTCCTTCGTTAGAGTTACCAGCAAACCAGTATTGCTTAGTCTTATCAGCATCGGCAAGTGTACCAGTCGGGTTTACATTACGAGGATTAGGGGCCCAAGTCAATGTTACATATACATAATCATTAGAAATGACAACACCTTGAATATCCTTATTTTGTTTAGTGTAACGAACGACAGCCTTCATGGAAGCATTTGCGCTGAAATATTCATAAGCATAGTTTGCAGGAATAGTCCATCGCAAAACTTCAGTCATTGTACCTTCAACATCAACTTTAGTTTGTTCAACCTTAGTAGACAGTTTAGTCAGAGGCATAGCATCCAAAGTTGCTTCACTATATTGAATCATCGGTCCGTCATAGATATAACTTCTTTCGAAATCTTCCTTAGAGATATTCAACTGAGCCAAAATTTGTTCTTCAATCTGGAACCAAGTTACCTCCTGAACCCAATCCTCTGTTCTACAGCTCAATGTAAATCCTTCATTGAATGTATATTCTGTTGTCGCAGTAATACGGTCTTCAGCAGGAGCACCTGTAATTTCTACCTTCAAGTAACCTACAGCTACTTTCTTCTTAGAATTATTATCATTCAAGAATACACGAACCAACGGCATACGCCCTACAGTAGCTTGATTTTGTTCTGTAGCTCCCCATTCAGCAGCTTTACCATCTTTCGGTAATTGAGGTCTCAAAACAGAGCCTTTCAATGCGGCATGTGCACTTTGAGAAGTTTTGTTACTACCATCAATATAACCTACCAATTCATAAGAATAGCTGAATCCGGCTTTTTCTACTGTACCAGATGCTGCATTTTCATCCCATTTAGTATGAGCATCACCTGCACCATAATGAGTCTGAACATATTCTGCCAAATCAACTGTTTCATTCCAAGCGACTTTTACTTCAGGAGCATTTTGGATAGCATCGGCAGCTTTAACTGCTAAATGACTTTCACCGGCAACTTTTGCATTATTCAAAACTAAATCTGTAATCTTAACAGCCTTAACTGCAGCGTAATCAGAAGTAATAACCGAGCGTTTGTTATCACCATTCAAATAATTGGCCTGTAAAGCCAAAACAGTTACTTTGTCGTCATTTTCAATATCTTTAATAGTTCCTTCAGTCAACTTAGCCCAAACGGTCAACTCGCCATTTTTAGGTTCAACCTTAGAAATCTCAGGAACTACCACTCCATCGGCTGCACGAGCATATTCTTTATCGTAAGCCAAGAATTTCAAATCTTCTTTAACCAAATTACGAACATCAGCTGTAGATGGGTTCATGTGATATGTAGCAGATAATTCAGGAGTGACCTCAGTTGTTGCAGTTTCTTGTACAGGAGCATCATCCTTATTATCAGCATCTGCATTTACATCTTTAGCTGTCAAAGCCTTGTAAACAAATGATTTTACAGCAATTGCTTCAATACCTTGATAGTACAGTTCCGGTTCAAATACCAAAGCTTTCAAATCAGTTACGACAGAGAATGTAGCAGATTTTCCATCTAGTTCAATGACATAGCCAATCACCTCACCA
>OGOH01000629.1_pt1 | contig 27717 bp, 19 predicted proteins | sample 1552571 | NCBI WGS metagenome assembly OGOH01 (sample SAMEA2580170, study PRJEB22360) | human gut metagenome | biome: human gut; feature: human-associated habitat; material: faeces | place: Denmark | collected 2008/2010
TTTCGGAAAATACGTGGTCATTTCCGACGAAGATTACGCGAACAACCGGGAGGAGATCCTGACCCACGAGCAGGGACACCGGCAGTTGGGACACGTGTTCGATCTGACGTTGCTTACCGTGGCGCAAATCGTCTTCTGGTTCAATCCGGTGATCTATCTGATCAAGCGGGATCTGCGTGAGATACATGAATACCAGGCCGACGATTATGCGTTGAAGCGTGGCGTCGACGCCCGTAAATACCAGATGCTGATTATCCGTAAAAGCGTCGGCCTGCAACATTTTGCACTCGCAACCAATTTCAATAACACCTATTGTCAAACCAAAAAACGAATTGCCATGATGAACACGATGAGAAAAAACGGAAGGATTTATTGGAAGTCGCTGGTTTACCTTCCAGTAGCGGCTTTGGCGCTGATGTCTTTCGGAATGGCCGGAAACAGCGATGCCGCCGGATCGCTGACCGTGCCGGAAGGGTGGATCAAAGCGGGCACCGCACCTGAAAATTATGAAATGGGGGTCGATCCGTCTGCGAAAAAAGATGGGAAGAACGTAGCTGTGATTCAGTCGGTCGAGGCTTTTCAGTCAGGCGTTGGAAAGTTCGGTACATTGATGCAGATGTGTCTTCCCGGCCAATATGCCGGTAAACGCGTTAAAATGACTGCGGATATCAAATCGGAAAATGTTACCGGTTGGGCTGGCATGTGGTTCCGGGTCGATGCGAAAAATTCCAGAAACAGTCTCGCTTTTGACAATATGCAGGGTCGTCCGATAAAAGGAACTACGGATTGGAAGCAATGTCAGATCGTACTCGATGTCCCTGCCGATGCGGGAAAGCTGGCCTACGGCGTATTGTTGGACGGAGAGGGAAAAGTCTGGTTCGGTAACGTGTCGTTCGAAATCGTCGGCGATTCGGTTCCGTTGACAGGCATGGATATGAATCCAAATATTCCCGAATCTCCTGAAAATCTGGATTTCAGTAAATAGAATCCCGTGTCTCGAAACGGATCGGGCGGAGTCGGTTGCCTCCGCCCGATCCGGCGTGTTCAGTCGATAGGCGTTAATATTTTACGGGCTTCGGCGGTCGGCATGATGTTGAAGTGCCACCACTCCTCGGAGATGGTCGTGAAGCCCGCTTCGGTCATTACCCGGCGCAGCAGCAGTCGGTTTTCCAGTTCCCGCCGGGTGATACGCGCCGAGTCGAGCAACTGCCGCTCGTCGGTAATGCGCGCTTCGTCGCCGAAAAAGTCGTAACACGATCCCATCGGCAGCGGTTGTCCGGTGCAGTCCATTAGCGTCAGGTCGACCGCTGCTCCGAAGTTGTGCATACCGGGGCCGTTGTTCGGGTTGGCTACGAAATCTTTCATCGCGGTTCCTTTGACCATATCCCACATTTCCCGCTGTACCGAAAGGGGGCGTGCGGCGTCGTAGACCAGCAGGTTCAGGTCGGGGCGGATCGCTTTGAGCCGGTTTTTCGCATCGATCAGCATACCGGCCGTTTCGGGCAGCATGAAGGCTTTCGTCAATCCGTGATAGAGCCGTTTGCCCATGAAGTTGTAGGGTGTCGCATAGACCAGGCGCACGGCGATCGACGAATCCTGTTCGGCGATGTCGACCAGTCCCTGGTCGCGCATTTTCTTCTCGACGGGCGTATCGTTCGACTCGTGGTTGCTGAACAGCGATTTTACGGTGTCGGCCGGGATGATCTGTATCTGTTCCACCGTGTTTCGGCGGAGGTTGCAGCAGGCGCAACCCATCAATAGGCTGATCAGAAGTCCGGTTTTCAGTGCGGTAAATTTGTATTTCATGGTCTTTTCGCTTTGTGTCGTGTCGTATATGCCGGTACGATGCCGTATCGGAACGCGGGACAAAGATAACCGGAACAAGCCGGTAACCTTAAAATAGTGCAACGAGTTGATAAAAGACTTGTTGCACTTTTTTTGACGGGATGAGGTAACGAGTTGGCAACGGTACTATTTTCCGTTTTGTGCGTCGATGTTCACAACCTCAAATAACTGATACAAAGATACGAAAACTCGCCCGATTATGGATGGATTCAGGAAAAATAATGTAAACTATTGGGTTTTCAGGGAGATACGCAGCATTATTCCGCATTTGTAAACGTGTGCTTTGAAGCTGTTTTTTGAATAGTTAAGCGGAAAAATTGCTACCTATCCGTTGCCCATTCCAGTTGTATGGAGTTGTTTGAAAATCCTTTTTGCTCCGACCATAAAGAACGCAGTTTTATCATTTTGGCTTAGCGAAGGTACTTATTTTTTTTGAGATATGAAAAATATAGGTTCCGGAAGTCAATGGTGATAGCTTTGTCTATGTTTGACGATATTTTACATGCCGATGATTAACTCTGTCTCCGTTAATTTTGCAAACAATGGAACAGATTATGAATCAAACAGATGTAAAGGTTTCGTTCTACCTTAAAAAGAGCGAGGCGGATGCCAAGGGAAATTGTCCCGTAATGGCACGGCTTATTGTCGGCAAGTACTCTGAAACAGCATTCAGTGTTAAGCTTCGTGTGCCACAGTCTTTGTGGTTATCTGGACGTGCCTGTGGGAAAAGCGCTGCGGCCCGAGACATAAATAACAGGCTGGATGAAATACGTGCAGCTGCTTTCAGTATCTATGCGGAACAATCCGCAAACCGTGAAGTTGTTACTGCAGAAGAAGTAAAACACCAGCTTTTGGGAATGGCTTCGGAACAGGAAACCTTGTTAAGCTATTTCAGGCTTTTCATGAGAAATTTCGAGAAACGTGTTGGGATTAACCGGACGGAAAGCAGCTTGAACGGTTATCGAAATTCCTATGATCATCTGGTTCGTTTCTTACAGTCACAATACAAGTTGTCAGACATTCCTTTTGCAGCATTAGACCGTTCTTTCATTGAAAAATTCGATTTGCATTTGCGTACGGAATGTCATTTAGCTCCAGGAACGATTGTAAATCTTACTGTAAGGCTGAAAACAATTGTCGGAGAAGCGATTGCGGACGGTATCATTACAGCGTTTCCTTTTGTGGGTTATGAACCGACGCATCCGCAACCGGAACAAAAATATCTTACAACAGAGGAATTGAACAGAATCATGACCACCCCTTTGCATAGTCGCACCTTTTATCATGTACGGGATTTGTTTTTGTTTTCCTGCTATACTGGTATTCCTTATAGCGATATGTGTATGCTGACAAATGAGAATCTTTCCCTTGCTGAAGATGGCACTTGGTGGATTAGGAGTTCACGCAAGAAAACCGGTGTAGATTTTGAAATACCGCTTATGGAATTGCCGCTTCATATCATTGAAAAGTACCGGGATGTGGCTCCTGAGGGAAAACTTCTTCCTATGTATTCCAACAGTTCGTTGAACCATTATTTGAAACAGATAGCCGTACTCTGTGGCATAGAACGCAAGCTGGTCTTCCACGTGGCCCGTCATACCTATGCGACCGAAATCACCCTTTCCCATGGTGTACCACTTGAAACGGTCAGCAAGATGTTGGGACACAGCAGAATTGGCACTACACAGCTTTATGCAAAGGTTACAGACAATAAGATAGATACAGATACAAAAGCATTGGATAAAAAAATTGCTGAGAGGTTTTCTGTAGTTATTTGATAATGGCAAAAAATAGGATTATGAAAAGAAATACTGATAATATGGAAATCAAACGTCGCAGTACATTTGCGATATTGTTTTATATAAACCGTACCAAAATCCGTAAAGACGGAACATGTCAGCTGCTGTGCAAGATAAGCATAGATGCCAAATGGGAACAGATAGGAACGAAAGTGTCTGTCAATCCTGCCGTTTGGAATCCGGAAAAGGGACGGGCTGACGGCCGCAGTGAGAATGCTATTACCGTCAACCGGGCCATTGATGATCTGACAAAAGAAATCAAGGAGCATTATAGGCGGATTAAGAACAGTCTGGGATTTATTACGGCAGAGCAGGTAAAGAATGCTGTGATGGGAGTCGGTCAGAAACCGCTAACTCTGCTGGCTCTTTTCAGAGAGCATAACGAGGAGTTCAAGAAGCGTATCGGGGTGGATCGGATAAAGGAAAGTTATGATTCTTACTTGCGCTCATATAAGCACCTTTCTGCTTTTGTGCAGGAAAAACGTGGTATAGAGGATGTTCTTTTACGGAATCTTGATCGTGTTTTTTATGATGACTTTGAACTGTTTCTCAGGACGAACAGGAACTTAAGTCCGAAGACAGTACATGAACACCTTTATAGACTGAAGAAGATGACTATGAGGGCTGTCAGTCAGGGAACAATACGCCGCGATCCTTACTGTCGTCTTCATCCGGAATTACCCAAACGGAAAAGTCGTCATCTGAAATTGGAAGATCTGAAGACACTGCTTACAACCCCGGTCGAGAAGCCACAGCTTCAGTTTGTCCGAGACATGTTCATTTTCTCCACCTTTACCGGACTTGCCTATGCAGATTTGAAAAGACTGACTGTTAATGATATTATACAATCTGAGGATGGTTCGTGGTGGATTCATATCCAACGTCAGAAAACAGGGACATTGTCTTCTGTACGGCTGTTGGATATTCCGTTGAAGATAATTGAAAAGTATCGGGAACAGCGTCATGATGACAAGGTTTTCAATTTATACAAGCGTGAGTATTTCATTATGCTTACCCGTAAGTTAGGTGAGGTATACGGTTTTGAACTCACATTCCATAAGGCGCGACACAATTTCGGAACTCATATAACTCTTTCAATGGGCATTCCAATTGAAACGGTCGGTAAAATGATGGGCCATATGCGAATTGAAACTACGCAGCTTTATGCTAAAGTCACCGACAAGAAAGTAGATGAAGACATGAAACGTCTGAAGGCAGCTGGTCTAAGCCAAACATCCGGCTTATATGAGGAGGATATTATAGTAAGGAAACAGAGACGAAAATCCCAAAGCCAGCTATCAGAAAATAAAGAAACGACCTTGTAACGAGGCCGTTTCTTTTGCATTGTTTCATACCCATCGCTGTTCTTCCCTGCATCTTTTATATGCGTCGTCAAGAACTTTCTGTATGTCTGACTCTTTGTAAAGGGCTTTTCCCTGCACAAGGTAGTAAGGTATCACACCGAGGGTCCGGTATTCCTGCAAGGTACGCCGGCTTACTTTCAACAGCTTTGAAAGTTCCTCGTCCGTGAGGAAATAATCACTGTGGAATGCGGGTCTCGGAGCCGTCCTTATTGCGTCTATCATACGCTCCATGTTTTCCAGCCCTTTGAAAATAGTATCAATCCGCTGGTCCTTTCTGTCTATAAGATCGTAACTCATGGCTTTCTTTTTTGTGGGTGATAACTTGATTCCAACATGTTTTGCACATCTTCCGGCTTGTAGAAGAACTTGTTCTTGACCCGGGTGAAAGGCAACAGCCCTTTCTCACGATATACCTGAAGCGTTCTCTTTGATATGCGGAGAATCCCGCATACCTCCTGATTGTCCATCCATTTTTTCAGTCCTGCATCTTTGGCCGGATTGCATATACCAGTGACTTTTTTCTCTATCATGCTGAATCGGACAACCAGTTCGTCAAATGTCCGTTTGTCTATACATATAATTTCCATACTGCCGTTTTGTTAGAATTGAATACCGAGTTCCTTTTTAATTTTTGCCGGAAGTACCTTTCCTTTCCTGCTCAGGAAGTCCTGGACTTCCGAAGCCTTGTAATAGGTACGTCCGTCAATCATGTAGTAGGTGACGAGTTTCTTCTGGCGGTAGCGTGCAAGTGTACGCTTGGTAACACCAAGGAGCTCGCACATATCCTGGTTGTCAAGCAGCTTGTCACCCTCAAGAGCGGCCGTCTGCCTGTTCATGCGGTTCAGCCTGTCATCTATCCTGTCAAACCGTTCCATTATCTGATGGAGCATCATCTGGAATGTCTCCCTGTTTATCTGTATCATAATGAATTCTGTTTTTAGTGTAATAATTCCATTTTTTACACCGTGTTGCGCAACAGGTTTCATTATGATATAGGCCAAAACATAGACCAACGGAACATATCGCCACATAAAAGCATGACAAGTCATTGAGTAATAGGAAAATAAAAAATCAGCCCCATAAAAATGAGACTGATGGAAGTATTGCAAATGCAATATGTTGCAATGCCTTATTGCAATGTCTTGCAATAAACCAGGCGACAAATTCCGTTTTTGAATGTTTTGGATTTTACGGTTTTCCACTCTCCACGTGGCAGATGTTTTGAGACGGATTTATGGTTCGGACGAGTGGAAGGAAACAGGAAAATGATCATTTCATCTATGAGATGATAAACTGAGAGACCACGCAAAAGTTCTATGCTTTCTTCGTCATGTATCTCGGCTTGATAAAGGATGGATGGGTCTGACATGTCTTTCTCGCACATGAAATCCACAAGCGGATAACCCGGATAGAGCCGGCGGGTACATTTGTCGCGCCCGTATGAGAATCCGTCCTTGTCGTCTCTCATCCATTGTAATAAGGGGTCGTCTTCCGCCGGAATGGAACCGTCTAATGTCATTGCTATCAGAACCTGTAACTTGGCCATACCTTTTTTCCTCTAAATGAAAAGCGTGAAACTCACGCACTATCAGGTAGAGGCTCTGGTAAGCCCATTGTAGAATCATGCATGAGCTCACGCTATAGGACATAGCATAAGCTACACGCAAAAGCCTCTACAATATCAATTTACCAGATTTCTACCTGAGACGTCTTGCGACTTATGTTGTAATGTTCGGCAAGGCTTAAAGCAATGCCGATATTTTCTCCTTATGTTGTGACTGTCATTCCTATATTACAAGGATTTCCAATCATATGCAAATGTAGGCATTTTATTCCAAACAGAAATATGGAATGACGGTTATTTGTCATTCAATCCATATTTTTTCATTTTCCGATATAGTGTGGACGGATCAATATGCAGTATGCCTGCTGCTTGTTTGCGACTCCCATGGCTGGTTTTCAATGCCTGTATTATCGAGTGTTTCTCTTCCGCATCGTTTTCAGGAAAAAGATTGATTTCATCGGTCGCCGCTTCCAGTTTGATATTCAGGTCGGCGGTTTCAATGAGCGGCTGTTTAGCCATAAGTACCGCCCTTCTTATCCTGTTATGCAGTTCCCGTACGTTCCCAGGCCAGCGGTAAGAGAGAAGCAATTGTTCCGCTTCAGAACTGAAGCCTTCTGTCGGTCTTTTCAGTTCTCCGGAAAACTTTTTTCTGAAATGATGAGCCAAAGACAGAATGTCATCGGGGCATTCATGCAAGGAAGGCAGGACAATCTCAAATTCGCATAGCCGGTGGTATAGGTCTTCCCTGAACCGTTTTTCTTGTATTGCAAGTTGGAGATCTTCATTGGTGGCGGCTACAATTCTTACATTAGCCCGCTTTTCTTTGTTACCACCTATTGGGATGTATGTGCCTTCTTGCAAAACCCGCAGCAGCATGGCTTGGACGTCCAGGGACAAGATCCCTATTTCATCCAGAAAGAGTGTTCCGCCTTTTGCCATTTCAAAATATCCGTCCTTGTTGGCGTCGGCACCGGTAAATGTTCCCTTTATGTGCCCGAAAAAGAGGGTGGGTGCAAGCTCTTTGGGTATGACTCCACAATTCACGGCGACAAACGGCATATCCTTCCGCTCTCCTATATAGTGGATACGCTGTGCAACCGATTCTTTTCCGGCACCGTTAGGACCAAGTATAAGCACAGAAATGTCAAATGGGGCGACTGTACTGACCAGATGTTCGACCTCCTGCATCTGAAGGCTGTTTCTGGGGAGCAAATCCTTGTTTTTGTCGCATATCACAGATTTGGGACGGAAAATATCTTTCAGTTGTCTTTGCAATTCGTCCATCTGTACCGGTTTTGCCAGATAGTCTTTGGCTCCCAGTTTTATGGCTTGTACAGCATCCGGTACTGAAGCATATCCGGTCATGATAATGAAAGGGATATCCATCCGTTCCTTCCGCATCCATTCGAGCAAAGATATACCGTCCCCTTCCGGCAGGCGTACGTCGGACAGCACAAGGTCGAAACTTTCTTTCTTGAGCAGTTTTCGTGCCCCAGGTTCATCTATTGTTATCTCTGCTTCATAACCGGATTTTTCCAACCTTTTTTTTCTGTTGCCCGGCAAGCATGATGTTGTCTTCAACTATCAGTATTCTGTATTTCATTCATGTTTTCATTTAATTATGTCCGTCCATTTACGATAATCGGCTTTTTGTCTCAGATATCAGCCGGTCTATTCTTCTGACAATTCTTTCCACATCATTGCGGAATGCTGACTCATCCGTATCTTCCACATACTCTTCATAGCTGTACGATTCCAGCTCATGGGCTATTCCCAATTGCTCCCACATCGGGTACATCCTGTGCAGAGTTTCCCATATCCGCTTCCGGTCGAGCTTTTCCTGACTCAAAGAATCCAGCAAGTCAGAACTGTTCCTATTGGATTCCTCTATAAGAGTCTCCAAAGTCCAGCGTTCGTCTCCTGTAGTGACATACAGAGCCTCGAAATCTGGAGAATGATTATCCATTGTTCTGTTCTGTCCAATGAGTGACGAGAGAAATTCGAGCAGGTCCCTTGTATAGAACGGTTTGTGGATACAGCCGGCAAATCCGGCTTGAATATAGCGGTCTGCATCGCCGTCGTTACGGGCGGTCATTGCAGCTATGGGAATTGTCCGTGAATTTCCTATGTTGGAAAGGCGTAGCAGATGCAACAGGTCAAAACCTCCCGTACCACGCATCTGTATATCGGTCAGCAATAGGTCGTATTCTCCGGTTCTCAATGCCTTGACCACTTCCTGTGCATTGGTACAGGCTCGGCATGAGATACCGTTCCGTTCCATCATTTCAACTGTGTTGCGCAATTGTATCGGATCGTCATCGACTACAAGAACCCGCCGAGGAAGTCTGAGGTTTCCCGTATAAGTTTCTGGCTTGTCTCTTGCAGGCTCATTGGTCTGCCTAAGCGGAATTTCCACCTTGAATTCGCTGCCTTTACCGATCTGGCTCGAAACAGAGAGTCTTCCTCCGAACAGGTTCACCAGCCCTTTCGTAATGGAAAGTCCCAGTCCGAAGCCTTCTGAATCCAAATCAGGAGCAGCCCGTTCAAAGGGCTGAAAAATGCGTTGTGTTGTGTTCTCGCCCATTCCTATCCCCGTATCTTTGACCTTTACTGAAAGAGTATCTTCTTCATAACTTGCCAGAAATTTGATATAACCTGTACGGGTGAATTTTACAGCATTCTCCAGAATGTTGACCACTACCTGCCTTATGCGGTCTGCATCGCCAAGGACGGTGATGCCGCACCCCATAAAAGCCTTGTCAAACATCAATCCTTTGTCGTTCGCCTTGCGTGTGTATTCTTCAGCGATACTTTCCAGAAAGGATTCAAGATGGAAAGGAATTTCGTTCAGGGTTTCTTTAGCATCGTCCAGACGGGAGAGGTCAAGCAGGCTGTTGGCAAGCCGGGTGATATGACGGGATGATTCAAGGATGTTTCCGAGATAGGCATTGCGGCGTTTCCGGTCACGAGTATCCATGGCCAGTTCAGCACTGCCACTGATGGCATTGAGAGGTCCTCGTATGTCATGGGAAAGTGTGATGATTATTTTCTTGCGCATGTCGGAGAGTGTACGGTTTTGTGTTGCCGTATCTTCCAGTTCAGCCTTGTCCCTTTCCCTGCGGTTAAGGTCACGCATGATGATAAGGTGCGAAATGATGAGCAGGATGATGGCCATGCCGATTACTCCTGCCATTAAAAAGAACGACATTTTCTCTGCTTCTGCCATTTTTAACTCTCTTTGTGAGAAGGCAGTCTGTGCCTGTTCGTCAAGGTCGTTTATCAGCTTGTTCAATGTCCTGTTCAATTTCCTGTTGCGCATACGCAGGCTGTCGGCATAAATGTCCATTTCGTTCGCCTGTCTTTGATGTATTGCTATCAGGCTGTCGCTGAAATCATGAAGTTCTTTTTGGGATGGCATTACTTGTATTTCTTCTTTTTTCCCGAAGAATCCTGCAATCCCTTTTTTCTTTTGTTCTATGGTACGGATATGTGTTGCACGCCTCGCCACTTCCGGCAACTGGTTTACCAGCACGCTGTCCGCTTCAGTTCGCCGTTCAAACATTTCCATTATGTGCAGCAGGTGTGTCTCCTTTTCGGCAAGCAGAGCACGAAGAGTGTCTATCTGTTCCGGGCGTACATATTCACGGCAGTGTCGTTTAAGCGAGTTCAACAAACTGTCGGCTTGAAGTCGGTGGTTACGATAGTACAGATAGTCCGCTTTGTTCCAATTTACCACACCCTCACCCAATGTGGCGAGCCCCGTAATACGGCGATGAGCCGTGTTGATACCACGACGTACAAGGTTTATGTTTGCCGTCTCTGCCTCAATTTCGCGCATCCGCTGCCGTTCATATATCAAAATGGCGGCCATGCTACCGATGACCGCCATAAGTATGGCATAGCCGAAAAATATTTTATATCGCAGCGACACTGTTTGTTGATGAAAAATATAATTGGTTAACTAAATATCAATATCACAGGATAGTGATCCCCACCCTTCATATGATATCTTAGTACACATGTTCTTAGCTGTAATCTGCTATCGATAAGGAAATAATCTAATTCTCGACCTGAAATATGTGTTGGCATACCACAACATGCAAAATTAGCACTATTTCCCGGCCTACTCCTGGTACCTGTGTAAATATTCTGATAATTCGCTTGGAGTCATATTCATGTCCCCACCAATAATAAATGGGTGATTTGCGGATGATACCAATTTATTTATATCTATAGCACCACATCCGGATTGGCAATGAATGGTATAAATTTCAAGGCCTCTATAATTAAGACCAATAGACCACCGACCTGTTCCTGACTGCGCATAAGAATAGGAAGGGCTAAAATTTATATCTGCAATGACACCAGTATTACACCGTGTGTTCCATCACGTCCTCCTTTCTTTATTGGGGTTATACTTCGGTTCTTTCCGTTGCGAGCGGAACTTTTCCGCCCTACGGTTTACTGCTTCCTCAAGGTAGGCAATGCTCCTTTAAGTTCGTAACGCCACTCTGAGCCTGCGGTCTGCAAGGCGGTGTTCATGGCATCAACGGCTTTCTGCCAGGTAACGCCAGTGCCGTCCACCTTCGTGGCTTCGGTGCTTTTCTTATTGTAGCCGATACCTTGTTCATGATTGTTCTTCCAATAGCAGGCGGTCACGGTGGTGTAGTTATTTCCCAAAAAGCCGCCGATATGTACATAGCCAGTGCTACTACCCGTACTGGTTACGTTGCCCGTGGCATAGCAGGCAAGGAGGCTGCTTCCTGCGTTCATTCCCACCAGACCGCCGCCAGCGATATTCTTTTTGGGGGCTATTTCTATGGTCACGTTGCCCGTGGCATAGCAAGCGGTCAGGGTGGCACTCGAATTCGTCTGACCTGCCACGCCGCCGACATCAACCATTCCCTTCACTGTGGCAGAGGAGCTGCATCCGGTGATGGAACCGCCTATTTGAACACCCACCACACCGCCGACATACACCGTGCCGCTGACGCTGCCCGACACCGAGCAGTTTTCAATGGTGCCCCAGCCAGATCCTACCACGCCGCCAATACTGCCGCCATATATTTGATTGCTTGTTATCTGTACGCCCTCCATCACCACGTTCTTCACCGTACCAGCTCTATTGAGCCAGCCGAACAGACCCGCATATTCGTCATTTGTCGTAAAGGTCAGCCCCGTAATGGTATGGCCGCCACCGTCGAAGGTGCCTTTGTATGAGTTGTCGTAGTCTGTGCCTATCGGTGTCCAGTCTTTGCCTGTGAGGTCAATGTCTGTGTCGAGGGTAATGTTAATGTCGCTCTTACCTCCGTTCACTAATTTGGCTATATTCATCAGACCATCGGCGGAGGTCACGGTGTAGCTGCCGTTGCTCTCTATGGTATAGCCCAGGTCTTTTGCCGCAGCGAGGGAGACGGTGTAGGTATATTCACCGCCCGCCTGCCAGTCGGTAGCATTCTTCATCTTATAAACGAAGGTCTTGCCGTTGGTGAAGGTGCAGGTGATAAAGGTAGTGCCAGCTGCCACATTTTGCGGGGCTACGATGGCGGTGTAGGTGTTGCTGCCCTTGTCATACGGGACGATTATATCCGGGTTGTCGCCTTCGGTGGAGAGGCCCGTCAGCTGCACGGATGCCAGCCCCTCGGTGTAGTCCGTCAGAACGATGGTCACCCGTGCCGTGCGGTGGGTGAAGCGGAGCGTGGGGCTACCGTAGGTCACCGTCTGTCCGTCGGCTACGATGAGGTCGCTGCCCTCAAAGTCTTTCTGGGCACTTTGGTTGGCTTTTACCTTTACCGCAGGCGGAGTTGTCTCGCCAGCGGTGTAGGGCCACCACGCCGTGACGGTGATGTCGTTGTGGTTGGTCCAGTAGTACGGGTCGGTGGAGGTCAGTGTGGCGCTGGTGGGGTCGGCGGTGGAGGGCGTCACGTTGTACGTCTTCACCATGCCGTCCATCATGACTGCCACGCTCTGCACACCCGTCCAATTGCCATCCGCTGGGGCACGGGTGCCGGCGGTGGCTGTCGCGGCGGGGTTCAGCCCCGTGGCGGTGAAGACGATGGGTGTGCCTTCCGCCCCTTCTGGTAGGAAGCCCGCTTCGTCCTGTGTGCAGGCGGCAAGGCCGAGCAGCAGGGCGATGGCTGCGGATATATGGATGGTTGTTCGTTTCATGATGCGTGTTGTTTAGGGGTTGTTATTGTTTCTTTTGCAGTACGGGCAGACCGTCTGTGCCGAGTGCCCACTGGTAGTCATTGTCGGTGAGGGCGATGTTCATGCCGTCGACGGCTGTCTGCCATTTCACGGTCGCGCCGTCCACCTTCGTGGCATCTACCGTTCCTCCAAAATTACGGAATTCTCCTCGCTCGGCATTGCCTCCCCAATAACAGGAAGTTATAGTATTGTAGTTGAAACGCACTATAGCTCCAGATTCATAATCTTTCAATGTGCCGTCAAACCAGCAAGCTGTGATACTGCCATAATTTAAATCGGCTATACCACAAGTTCTACCATATGCAGAAATTTTTCCCGTCACAGAGCAGGCAATGATTTGACCATTATTTTGATCCACTATTCCAGCTGCTGATCCATTATTGCCATATAGATTCACATCTATGAGTTGTAGGTTCTTTATCACACCACGTAAATTTAATAACCCAAAAAGTTCAGTAGTCGCTGCTGAAAAGTTTAATCCCGTAATGCGGTGTCCCTGCCCATTAAAGACGCCGGAGTAACCTGGCCATGTGCCTATCTGTGTCCAATCCTTACCCGTCAGGTCGATGTCGGCGGTGAGGGTGCAATTTATCGATTCGTCCTTTTGTGCGGCTTTGTTCCATGCCAGCAGGCCGTCGGCGTTATAGACCGTGTAACTGCCGTCGTTCTGTATAGAATAGCCTAAATCCTCAGCCTCGCCGCTTTCGCCGCCACCGTCAGCCCAGTCACCGATGGTGCAACCCTCTAACGTCAAGCCGGTGGCGTTCACCTTGACGGTGTATTTATAGCGGTTGCCAGCCTCTAATACGACGTTGTTCTGCGGGCGGAAGTAGAAGGTGCCGCTGCCGAGTTCCACCCGGATGAACGGCTTGCCTGCCGCAACGGTCTGCGGGGCGGTCAGTGCCTCGTAGGTGTTGCCGCTTGCGTTGTAGGTCTTGATGGCGGTCGGGTTGCCGTTATCGGCGGACAGGCTCACGAGGATCACCGTGGCACCGGCAACGCTCGTGAATCCCGTGCCGGGCTTCAGTTCGATTGTCACGCGTGCCGTGCGGTGGGTAAATTCAAGAGTCGGGTTGTTAAATTCCACCTTCCGGTTCTCAGCAGAGATGAAGTCGCTGTTCTGGAAGTCAGCCAATTTGCTTTGGTCTTCTGCCACCTTCACGGCAGGCATCTGTGTGATGTCGGCATTGTTGAAGGGCCACCATGCCGATATGGTAATCGGGTCGCGGCTGGTCCAGTAGTACGGGTCGTTCTCGCGTGAAAGCGTGGCACTCTTGAAATCGGTAGAAGCCGTTACGGTGTATTCCTTTACCGCATCGCCCATCTTGAGTGCCACGGAAGTGACGCCCTGCCAGTCGCCGTCCACGGCGGAACGGGTTGACGGGGCTGCCAGCGGCGTTGTCTCTACGGACAGTCCGGTGGCACGGATGACGACGGGGTATTCACCTTCGGGCAGACGGTTATCGCCAGCAAGTTCGTCCTGCGTGCAGGCGGCGAGGGCGAACAGCAGTGCGGTGGCTGCGGGGATAAAAATTCTATGTCTCATAATTCTTCAACCTAATCAATTAATTATTAATATCTTACAGGCCAGCATTCACTTCTCCGCCGTCTATATCGTTCCACTTTGCAATGGTGGCTTCGCTGACTTCAAGGACTTTGTTGCGTACCTTGACGGTATAGGTATAGTTGTTGCCCGCCAGCAGTGCGCCATCGGGCATGGTGAGTGTGGCATGATATTCCTGACCTTTGTAATTCACAACCAACGGCAGGGATGCAACTGTCTGCGGGAAGAGGATGATCGATGACGTGAGAACGCCGTCTGCCAAATTCATGGCCAGTTCTCCGGTCTGTGCCCCGTTGTCTGCGGTGGCAATACCGTCGGCCGTGTTGAACGTACCGGTGAGTAACAATCCGTCCAGCGTGTAACGTTCAGGCTTGACCACGCTGAAATTCACGCCGTCGCCCGCCTCGAAGGTAAGGGTTATCTGGCTCATGCGGTGGTGGAAGGAGTTGTCTTCACCGCCTTTGGCGGTTTTGTCGGTGAAGCTTACTACCGGGTTGTTTTTGTCTCCCGTGGCTCCTGAAGCAAAGAGGAAGTCGATGGCAGGCTGGTTCTGCTGCGCCGTGGCATCGGTCGTGGCTGTGAGGATGCCTCCCGCCGCGTTGTACGGATAGTAGGCGCGGAAAGTATGGGTCTTTGTATCTTCGATATAGATAACCTTTCCTTCTGCCTCAAATTTCCCGTTTTTCAGGATGAAAGGCACGTTGCCGTACTGGGAATCGTTGCCGATGTCGGTGATGCCGATACGGTCGCCGGCAGTCTAGGTGGTTCCGCTGGCGCGGGTGGCGGGGGCGATGTCGGCGGTAAACTGGGCGGCCACGGGGTCACCGTTCAGGTTCTCGTTGTCGTTGTTGCAGGCTGCCAGTGCGAGGGCGAGCATCGCAAGTGCAAAAAATCTTGTCTTCATTATATTCTGTTATTATATTAGTTAAATTCCATTTCAATAATTGCTGCACCTTAGCAAAATCAAAGCAAGCTTTGCTTCTGCGTTCGGTTTGCTAATTATTTACAAATCGGCATTTACATCATCACCTTTCACTTCTTCCCAGCCGTTGATTTCGACTCCGTCCACTTCCATGCCTTCGGGAGTCTCAACCAGCGTTCCGCCGAGGGTCAGCGATTCGCCCTTTCCGGTGTTGAACCCCTTGAGGGCTTCCGTGATGTCGCTTTTCAGCGTCGTGGGGGTCGGGTTGCCGTCCGCATAGCGGATTTCACCCGTCAGCAGTTGTTCCGTGCCGGTCACACCCAGCAACCGCACCGTGGCTTTCCACTTGCCGGCATCGTCACCTTCGGTTATCTTGGTGAAGGGCAGCACGACGTTTGAAGCGGCTCCGTAGGTATCGGTAGCGAAATCGAGAGTTCTGGCTGCACCCGTCAGATGGGCAACAATCTCCGTGATGCGTCCGGCGGCATCCCCCGTCGGTTTGATGATAAGCGTCAGTTCGCGTACCTGCTGCTTCATTGCGGCGGTCAGCGGATAGTCCTTGTCTTTCTCGATGCTCACCTGTTTCGTATAGGTGAAGAACCATCCCGGGGCATTGTTCACAAAGGCATCCGTGCCTGCCCGGTTTCCCGTGGCTGCGGCAATGGTGGCGGTGGTACCATTTACCGTGATTCCTTCAGCCGGGTTCCACACCGCAAGGGTGTAGCTGCCCGGAGCAAACAGATGGTTGGGGGCATGGGTGGCGGAAGTCTCCGTACCCGTATAGTCACCCATGGTAACCGTCCATGTGGTAGGTATGTCGATACCCTCACCGCGTGCCGACCAGTCGGCTGTCACCGCAATCTTCCCATAGTCGGGATGCGGCGTGTCATAAAGCGTGTCCTTCACGCAGGAAGAGAGCAGCACGGCGGCTGCCATTCCTACCATATTTATATATTGTCTTGCTTTCATACTCTATTCCTCCGTATTAGAATAACTTCCATACCAATGTCACACCGGCGTTGATGGGGCCACACCAATTTTTTGTCTCGTTGCCACAGCGCACGCGCACACCATCGATGACTTCATATTTTTCGAAATCGGCATTCAGGTAGCCCAAACCGAGGTTGAAATCAAGATCTAATGCCTTGTTTAGTCGCAGCTGATAGCCGGCGGTGATGCCGCCACCCATCAGGTCGCCCTGCTTGCCTGTTTCGGAAAGCTTGTAGTTGAACTGTCCAGCCTTGAACATCGCGCCCAGATGCCAGGCTTTCTTCTCACCCATATAGTAACGTACTTCCGGAGCCACTTCCCAGAGTGCATAGCGGCGGTCTTTGTCACTCCAGCTCCAAGAAGTCCACGAGCCGTTTACGGCAATGCCCCACGATGGACAGATGCGCCATTCAAGTCCTAAATCTGGTGTCAAGGTAGCCCAGCGCAGCAGGTTGGCACGCAGGGAGAGATGATAATCAGTTGTGATTTTGGTTTCCGACAGCGTGTCGGCAAGTGTATTTTGTTGAGCGGTTTTCTCGGCTTCTGCCTTTTCAGCGGCAAGTCGGGCTTCTTCCGCCTTGCGCTGCTCTTCGGCAAGCCGTTCCTGCTCGGCACGCTTCTCGGTTTCTAAGCGTTCGGCTTCCGCCTTGCGTCGTGCTTCTGCTTCCGCATCCGTCACGGCTGTTTCCTTTACCGGTACCGTCAGGCGCACGGTGACAAAATCACCCTCTGTCACATGATTGCGGGTAATGAAGTTTTCTTCCTTGATTTTCGCTCGTGTAATCAGTTCTGATTTAACACGGTTGGCACGAATCTTCGCTGTTGCAAGGTTCTTGACTTCACTGCTCTGCGAATTGCAATATCCGTCAACCAATAGCGGCAGTTTGCCGTCAAGAATTGTTGCTTTGTTGTTTTCGATACATTCCAACAGGCGGGCAAGTTCCGTGTCATTGCCATTCCAAGGCACGTAGAACATGTCCTTCTGCGTAACGAACCGGAAGGTGTAGGTCGTGTCTGCTTTCTGCTGCGCAATGACAGGAAAAGTTACCGTCATCAGCCACAGAAACAGGGTAAGAAAAGTGATTTTTCTGCTCATATAAACTTGAATTTATTATCTTTGTCTTCTCCAAAGGTAATAAATGCCATTCAGCGCCCAAAATATTACAAAAACTTTTTCTGTTGAAATACAGCGTTTTATAAAAATTGTCGTTTGAGCACTTTTCAAATTGTCGTTTGAGCACTTTTTTTGTCGAATTAGCACTTTTTTGTCGCTTGAGCACTTTTTGAAAATGAGCTTCTGAGACCTTTTTCATCGGCTTTTTACCACACAAATTATTCCAGATTTGCTTTTTTCCACTTGCCAGGCGTACATCCTTCCTTCTCTGTAAATGATTTGATAAAGTTACTGCGGGAAAGAAAACCGGAAGACTCAGCCAGCTTCTGTATATTGATTTCCGGATGCTCCTTCAGTATGTTTTTCGCATACTCCAACCGGAGACCGGTTATCCATTCGCGGAATGTCATTTTATACGTAGTCTTGATATAAGCGGAAAGATAGGTACGGTTCGTATGAAGTATTTCGGACAGTTCTTTTATGGTAAGTCCCTGCTGGACATAGCCGTCTGTCTTTATCCAGTTGGCCACTTTCTCTATAATTTCTGTATAGGACACTGGAACTTCTTTCTCAGAAACTATTTCAGGTTCTGTTTCCGTATCTGTCAGAAGTTCTTCTTCAGACTGTATATCTTGCTCAAAAGCATTTTCCACCTGTTCATAGAACAGCAGGTAGTTCTGATAGCTGTAGAAAAGATAGCTGTAGAACGGTATTGACGACAAAATCCAGATAAAAACATATTTGTCTGGCAGAAATGTCAGCAATCCGCATCCGACACCGAAGATAACAGCCCAATAAGTGAATATGGAAAGCCATTCGATATATGTGCCTATATCATCCGCCTGAGTTTCATTGAAAATCCGAATGGCTCTACGATATGCAATTATGACTCTGCGAGCTAAAACGATTCCAAAAACGACTAACCATACAGCTAAAGCAAATAAAGAGATTTTTTGCATGATTCCGCTTGGCAACAGGAACAACACAACTCCGGAAAGAGTTGAGAATATAATCCATAAAATGATATGTGTCCACACACGCCGTTTGGTAATGTAAAAACGATCAAGCAACATTATCAATGCCGAACTGAACAGAGAATAGCACAGGAAGTATGTGGACATGTTCATCAATATGGCAGAATCCGCATTTTTGAATCGGATACCAAAGAAGAAATGTACCGAATAGTTTGCCGAAAGCAGCAGCATAGCTATACCCATAATCTGTCGAGAGCGGAGATAATTCTTGAAAATTTTCTTTTCAGGAGTCTTTGCAAACAAAAAATAAAAGCCGAAGAATAACATCAACGGCAGTGCGGTATAAAGTGAAAAACTGTATATAGATGGTTCCATTGTTATGCTTATTTGATTTTGATACAAAGTTACGTCTTTTTCTTCACAAATAGACACATAATCTATGATTTAACGTTATAGATTCGGTCATATTAGATTGAAAAATTATTAGAATTAAAGCCAGTGGTGAAAAATTCAACCACTGGCTTTTTCTGTCAAGACTTCGATATTAAAGTTTTACACCTTTGGATTCCGATAAACCGGGTCTCCCTATAATTAAATGACTGCGTACAAAGTCCACGTGCGGGCTTTCCGGCTGTTGTTCCGTCTGTTTTTTCTCGTTGCCTTGCCGGTTCTCTTCTGTGTTTTCCTGAGCCGGAGCCAGCTCAAGCTGTATCTTGCGGTCCAGTGCGGCGAGTTCGGACTTCAGCTGTTTCAGCTCGTCCTCCTTCTTCCACACCTTGCCCGCTATCTCCTGCAACTGCGGAATCTCCTTTTCCAGCACTTCGTTCTTAGACTTGTACTGGTCGATGATGGTCGGAATCCTCTCCAATGCGTTCAGAAAGTTTCGTGCGGCAGCAATCGGGTCTGCCATCGCCAGATGCCCGTTGTTGTAGGTGTACTTGTAGTTCCCCTCCACCACGAAGCGGTTGTCGGTGAACTCCAGACCTTCTTTGAGTGTCCTCTCGCTGACCACCTTTATCGGAAAGCCGTAAAGTTCCCCGACAGCCTTGTACAGTCCACCAGTCGTGGCGTTCTTGGCGATTTCCTGCAAACGCTTACCGATGACCTTCTCATCCGTTGAATCCACGCCGTCCACCTTGACAAGATTAAGGCGGCTGCCTTCCTTATCAGTCTGCACAACGGAAAGAAAACGGTTCCAGTCTTCCGTCATGGCTTCGATGAAAGCCGTGTTGTTGCGCAGTTCTCCCGTCTTGGATTCCAGCTTGAACTCCGAATCGCGCTTGCCCTTGTTGAACGACTTGCGTTCCCCTTCGAGCGAGGCGATACGCTTCTCTAATTTCGCCTTATCCAAAAGGTCGGTATTGCCGGAGAGCAACGCCATATACTCCGAGAAGTTCATACCCGATTTTTCGTCCATTGCTCCCTCGTCGATGGTACGTGCGCCCATCGCTCCACTTTTGAGCTGCGATATGAACGTCTGCTTGCAGTGCAGCAGATTGAACTTGTAGCTGTCCAGCGACTTTTCCACCGCGTAGATGATGATATCCACGTTGTTCTCGGCAAAATGCTTAGCAATCTCGTTCCCGGCTCTAACACCCCGTCCGTCACGCTGTTGCAGGTCGGACGGTCGCCACGGTGTATCAAGGTGATGGATGGCGACGCATCTTTTCTGCGCATTCACGCCCGTTCCGAGCATACTTGTGGAGCCGAACAGCACTCGCACTGTCCCTGCGTTCATGGCATCTATCACCGCCTTACGAGCCTTATCCGTCTTACACTCCTGAATGAAGCGCACCTCACTTGCCGGTATGCCGTAATCCTCCACCAACTTGCGTTTTATCTCGCTGTACACGTTCCATCCTTCCCCCGGCTGATATGTACCCAAGTCGGAGAACACGAACTGCGTTCCTTTGTGCGCATCGTATTTGTGGTAATACTCCGCTATCATTTTGGCGCAGTGGCTCGCCTTGTTGTCGGGATGGTCCTCGTAGTTCGGGTCTATCATGCGCATATCAAGAGCCATCTTTCTCGCGTAGTCGGTGGCGATGAGCATCTTCGCCTTTTCCTCCGTTTCCGACAGGGGTAACCTGCCAAGCAGAGTGGCATCGCCGGTTTTGGCAAACTGCATCAGCTTCTGTATGAAGTCCTCCTGCTCCGGTGTGGGCGGTATGTGGTGCAGTATCTCATTCTTGTTTGGTCTGTCCACACCTACATCCTCCGCCGTGCGGTAGTCGGTAATCTCGTTGTAGAAGGCGGCAAGCTCCGGCACCTTGATGAAATAGCGAAAACGCTCCTTCTGAACGATATTGTTCGTTACGTTGAACTCAAAATCGGTCGTCTTTTTGGCGAAGATGGCAGCCCAAGCATCGAAACAGCGGATGTCCTGCCGTTCCAGTTCGTTGGGGCGCAGGTATTTGAAGAGCAGGTACAGTTCCGTCAGACTGTTGGAAATGGTCGTGCCCGAAAGGAACGTAGCCCCCAAGTCCTTGCCCGTGCGTTCCTGTATGGTACGGATGGCAAAGAGCATATTCAGGGCCTTCTGGCTTCCTTCCGAGTTTCCCAATCCCGCCACACGGTCATGACGGGTGTTGAAAGTCAAGTTCTTGAACTGGTGACTCTCGTCAATGAAGATGTGGTCGATGCCCATCTGCTTGAAGTCCACCACATCATCCGTGCGGGACTTGATGGCGTGTTCCACCTTCTCCAGCTTCGCCACAAGGTTGTGCTTGCGCTTCTCCAGCCCTTTCAGCATCGCCCGCGACACGTTCTTGCCCTGCTGTCGCAAGACTTCGAGATTTTCCTCCACCGTGTCAAGCTCCGCCTGCAGGATGCGCTGCTGCAACTCCGGCGACTGCGGTATCTTCCCGAACTGGTCGTGCGACATGATGACGCAATCATAGTCGTTGTTCTTGATGTTGTTGAAGAAACGCACACGGTTGGCGGTCGAAAAGTCCTTTTCAGAAGCGTAGAGGATGCGGGCGTTAGGATAGGCCGCCTGATAGGTGGCGGCAATCTCCGCCACATTCGCTTTCAGCCCGATAATCATCGGCTTGTGCGCCAAGTTCAGACGCTTCATCTCATGTGCCGCTATGCACATTATCAGCGTCTTGCCGGTTCCACAGGCTAAGCGCAAAGCGCCTTGCCGTCCTTTCGGACGGTAGGTTTCTAAACGCTCGCCACCGAACCGTACGTACACGTCTCCATGTATACGGCTCTCCATGGTTATTTTCAGTCTATTTCTTTTCATGAATCTTACGATAACAATTTTCACATACTGCTATTGTTTTTCTCTGTCTGGCAATCATGAAGCGTTCCCACTCCTGTTTGCCTTTCAGGTCTTTTAGCTTGCGGACATGCACCATTCTAAGGTTGTCCTCCGCTCCGCAATATTCACATTCACGGGCTTTCAACCGAGCCATAAGGCTGGTACTTTCAGTCCCGCGATAACTGGGCATGATATGCGCATTGTCAATACGCGCGTCTTTTCTCTGCTTGAACCCTCCATGATAAATAGTACGTTCCAACATTTCGCCCTTGTTGTTTTCATACCTTACTGTAAAGACTTTATTCCGGCAATATTTACGGATTATTTTCCTTACGGTTGATTCATACTTGGATGATAATGTTTTATACATACTCTCTTTCATGTAGTAATAGAAACTATTGAGAATGTTGACATTGTTTGCAATACAGTAGTAGTTATAGATTCCCCGAATTTCCGAATTGTATCGGTTGAGTATTTCAAGGTCATCATTACTACGGAGATACGGGCGTGAGGTCGATTCCCATGCTTCCTTGCCATTCTTGATTATTATGCGCATCGCATTATAGTCAAGCAGTTTCTTTCTCATAACCTCATAAGGCAGGAGAAGAACCACTTTATGGTCAAGTGAGCGTATGGGGATTCCTCTGAAATCCTTTCTCGTCTTGTCCGTACTGCGGACTGTAACATCAAAGCCGAGAAATTTGGCTGCGTCGTGTGAGTTGGTGATTAACGTCTTTTCATCCGAAAGTTCGAGTTTCAACGTATCTTGCAGAAAGGTCTTAATGTCCCCCTTTGCTTTTACACAGTCCTCTTTACTTCCGATTACGCAAATCAGAAAATCATCGGCATAGCGTACATACCTCATGCGTTTGAAGTTTTCGTCCATGTCAAGAGTTGCAGGAAGTTGTTGCATCTCACGGTGGAGAATGGCTATCTCCCTGCGCAATGCTTCTTTCTTCTGCTCGTCTGTTTCATTCTTCAGTTTCTTTACACGTTTGTCCTTACGATTTGCAACCCTTTTATATTCGGGGTTGCGTACACGTGCTTTACCTTTATTGAAGACGTTTATGTAGTTCCGCATAAATTTATCGAGTTTGTCAAGATAAATATTCGCCAAAATCGGACTTATTATGCCTCCCTGCGGTGTTCCGATATAGGAATTTTTGTACTCCCATTGTTCCATGTAGCCTGCTTTGAGGAATTTACGTATCAGTCGCAGGAAACGCTCGTCATTGATTCTTTCAGCAAGGATTCCGATTAAAACATCATGGTTGATGTTGTCAAAGAAACCCTTGATGTCTCCCTCGATGAACCAACGTGCTCCCGTACCTCCCTTTTGTAAGGAAGCCATAGCCGTATGACAGCCACGGTGTGGTCTGAATCCATGCGAGCAGTCTTCAAAATGACCTTCGTAGATGGATTCAAGAATCATCCTTACAACTTCCTGTACAAGTTTGTCCTTAAAGGCTGGTATGCCTAAAGGACGTTGCTTGCCATTCTTTTTGGGAATGTAAATTCTCCGTGCAGGGCACGGACGGTAACTTTCGTCTTTCAACTGTCCAATGATAGAGTGAATGTGCTTTATGCTCATTCCGTCTATGGTCTGCCCGTCTGTGCCTTTCGTATAGTTGCCCGCATTCTGCGACAACTTTTGATAGGCAAGTGCGTACAGATTTTCATTGAACAGCAGTCGGTAAAGCCGTTCAAACTTGTAATTAGGGTCTTGGCTGTGCCCAGCCAGACTGTTTAATACATTTGCTGAATCTCTCATAATGTCTCACACATCATTCGTTAAACATATTAAATAATAACTCACTGTCTCCCTTCGCCATGTACAAGGCTTTCCCTTGCTCGGACTACTACGGAGACTCTGTTGTCATATAGGATATTCAGGGGGCAAACCCCATAGCCTTTCGGCATTCCTACTTAGACAATCCCCATTTAGACATATAGTAACATAGCTCAATAGATTGTCGGATGCGATTTTCGTCCTTTTCCGCTTATTGCGGCTGTTCTGCAATCGGTTTTCGGCTCTCGTACTTGAGGTAGGAAAGTAGAAGTATTGCAGCCCGACGTTTGTAACTATCTTCCGTCGGGGTTTACCAACTAACAACTCGGACTGTCGTTCAAACAGTATAGTCTTCATCCTCATATCTATCATTTCATTTAGACATTCAGTAGCAGCATGATAGTTAGCTGACTTATGCCGTTTCCAACATGCGACACTCCCCACCGCCTTTCGGCTAAGTGGATAAGTTGGCTAATGACCGGCGTTGAAAACCCTTGCCGGGTAGGTTGCTAAGCCTACATTTACTATATGCCCTTATGGGCGCAGCACCTCGTGGTCGCAGATCCCGCCGCCGTTCTGTTTCAGCATCCAGACGCAATCCTTCTGCGACGGGTAAACGCTCTTGATTCCCCGGCTTGCCAGCCCTTTCAGGTTGAGGTCGGGAAAAGTCTGGTGCGAGCCGTCATACTTCGGGCGCACGAAACAGTTGAACTTGCGGTTATACATCGTCGTGAGCCGTTCCTTGAACTGCGGCGACTGTTCTTCCAACCATTCGGAGAACCCGTTACGGATTTCGTCTATCTTCGCGTTGGCGAGCTGTATGCCCTCGCTGTCGCGTACCTTGATGTCGTTGCCGTTCTCGTCCTTGCCGATACTTTTCATCATGTCGGGGCAGGTGTTGTGCAGGGCGTGCTTCAACAGGTGCATACCGTCATAGTTCCGGTAATAGCCCTTTACTAAAAACTCGTCCGTGATCTTCATGGTGCGGTAGCCGCACGCCACGGAAAACTCGTCCATGCTTGCGGAGTAGGCTATTTTCACGTCCGTGTCGAAAAGGTGGCTCATGTAGGCGGCATACACACCCGTGGGAATCCAGCGTTCCCCGAAATTGAAGTCGAGGTCTTCAAAGGCGATGCGCTGCGGTTCGGCCTCCTTCAATGCCTCCCACGCCTGTTTCACCTCCGGCATCCGCTCACTTTCGGGATTGTCCTCCATCCAGCCCTCTATGCGTTCCGCCTTCTCTATCACGTTCCCCGCGATGAAGCGGTCTTTGATTTCGTAACCGGTTACGAGCGGGTTGTAGAAGATGCGCCCCTTGAGGGCACCAAGCAGTTCCTCTTCCGTGGTGTCGGTTATCTCCCGCATATAGCCGAGATTGACCGTGCCGAACTTGTTGAGCGATGCGGACAAGGCTTCTTCGGGAGAGCCTGCATTGACACGGCTCTCCACCGAGAAGGAAACGGGACGGTCGAAGATGTCCGCCTTGACAAACTTGCCGTCCTCCGCACGTTCCAGCGAAAGGATGTCGCGCCCTCCGGCATCCATCATCACCAGTTTCACGTTCTGTCTGGCGTTGAGGTTACCGTAACGCATGACAAACTCATCGTAGTAGGTGTTGAGATACCCGCGCTGCGGTTTGTGTTCCGTATGGTTCTCCGTCTCGTGGCTATACAGACGTTCGTAAGCGTCACGGAGCGATATATACAGCATCGCTTTCTCTTTTTGATAGCCACGGAGGTCGAGCGGTTGGAAGGTCGCACCGTAAGGCGTGAGGTCTTTCAGGTAACCGAGATTGCGTGAAGCATCCAGCACCATCGAGCCGTCACGGTGGTGTGGCTCCAGCAGGCCGTTGAACGGACGGGGAGAAAGGTCCATGACTTTCTCCTTCGGCTTTTCCGTTTCAAGTTCCGGGAACAGGGAAGTGGCAACCGTTTCGGAAGTAGGCACAACTTCTGCCAGTGTTTCAGGTTGCTTTATTTCTTCCGTTTGTTCCGGCTTTTTATCCATATTGTCCGAAGAAGGCGCAAAAGCAGGGTTCAACGTGTCTTTGATACCCATCTTTTTCAGTTGTTCCTGCCTGTGCCGTTCTGCCTCAAGCCGTAGGGTCTTGCGCCGTTCCGCTGTCAGGCTCATCATTGTCTCATAGAAGCCGTTGATGGGAGGATTGGTTTCCCAATCCAGAGTGGCGTAAATGTCGTCCGGGTCGTTTGGCTTTTCGGCATTTTCCGGCTTTTCTTCCTTATTACCGTTTACCGGCTTGGCGGCTTCAACGGGTGGAGTAACTTTGACCTGCGGTTTAGGCGTGGACGGCATAGGCTTCGGCTTGCTTTCCTTTTTCGCTGCCTTTTTCTTTTTTAACGGTTCCTCTATGGGCATACCCCAAAGGTCGAGCAGGGTAAGCTGCACGGCTGACGAATGATTGGGTTGGCGCGGCTCAATCTCCGGCTTTTCCTCTATGGGCTGTGCCTGCGGCTTCTCCACTCCCTTGACAGGCTCAATTACAGAAACGGGGGCTATTACAGAAGGTGATACCTTTTCTGTTTTCGGAGCAGGTTGCACTTCCGCAGCCGTGCTTTCCTCCTTTGTCGGATGCAGGCTGTGTTTCTCATACAGTTTCCTGTCAAGTTGTTGCAGTTCTATTTTCAGATGCTCCCGCAAGTCTTCCGCCAGTTGTGCGATGTCCCCACGGTGCAGGAGTTTATAGGCTGGTTTCCCGTATGGGTCGGTACTTCTGATTAAATCCGTGTGTGAAAGCGAGCCGATGCTCCATACATACCCATTTACGGAAGTGCCGATAGGGGTCTGTTCGGTCTGCACGAAGAGTTTTTCGTTGTAATACAGTTCACCATTCTTTCCGCTGTTCTTTTGCAGGATAATCAGGTCGCTGCCCACCTCCGTTCCCGCGTTATCCGTAAAGAGGTTGTTCGGCAGGCGGGCTACGCCCACCAGATTGGCATGGTTCATCATATACTCGCGTATGGGCGCGTTGGTCGGGGCATCCAGTACCCCCTGCGAGGTGATGAACGCCACGATTCCGCCTTCACGCACCGCGTCAAGGCTTTTCAAGAAAAAGTAATTGTGTATCGTCCGTGCCACCGAGCGCCTTGCAGGATCCTTGCTGCCCGAAAATTCCGGGTCGAACACCGCCACATCGCCAAACGGTATATTGGAGACAGCCACATCAAAATGGTTCATGAACGGCTTTTCTATCTTCTCGAAGCCCTGTACCCTTACTTTCTGTCCGGGATGCAGGTGCTTCAGTATCTTGCCCGTCATCAGGTCTTTCTCAAAAGCCATGATGTCCGCGTCCGGTCTGTTCTCCAGCACGGAGTCCACGAATGCACCGACACCTGCCGACGGCTCCAGCACCCGGTCGGGACGGATGCCGTGTTCATGCAGCACGTCCGCGATGGTCCCGGTTATCTCCGGCGGGGTATAGAAGGCGGTCAGCACGGACTGCTTCATGGCATCCATATACCGTTTGTACTCCGTCTCGTCTTTTGTGTTCTCCCGCAGCAACCTGTGCAGTTCCACGGTAGGGGCAAACAGTTCGAGGTCGGACTTCGCCCAGTGGACGGCATCCGTCAGTTCCCTTGCAGGGTTGAGTATGCTCTTCAGTCCCCCGAACCCGCAATAACGCTCTAACAAGAGCCGTTCGCGTGCGGTGGGTGTGCGCTGTTCCCTGTCAAGGAGGAATGCCGTCCGTATCGCCTCGATGTTGTCCCTCAGCCTCTGTTTGCGGTTAAACGCCATACTCTTCGATATAGAGGATGACGGCTCCCGTCAGCTCCGTGTAGAGCAGGTCATATTCGGGCGACAGGGCGAAATTGTCGTCCGAGAGGTCATAGATGGAGAATACGTTTCCGACAAGCGGCAGCAGCTTCTGGGTAAAGGCTTCACATTTTTCTTCCGGCACTTCACCCGCAAATTCGTTCTCCACGACTTCGCGCAGGATGGCGTGCCTGGAGTAGCGAAGGCCCTCCGTCAGCACCTTCATCGCCAGTTCCTGCGCCCCGTCGACAGGATAGCCTTCGAGCCTTGCCCGTTCATACGCTTCGGCGGCACGGTCGGTTCTTTCTCGGATGAAGGCTTCATCGGCTGCCTGTTCAAACTTGTTCGTGGTGAGGTAGTCCAGCAGGTACAGACCGTAATAGGAAAAGTCGGTCCGACCCTCGTTTTTTTTCTTGTTGTTCATTTCTTTGGAATTTAGTGGATTGATAATGATGACAGGGATAATCGTTGGAAAACGAGAAGAAAAAGGCACCCGGTATCCCTCCGAGTGCCACCACTAAATCCAAAGTATGAGTGTAATCCGGTATC
>OGOH01000631.1_pt1 | contig 27704 bp, 19 predicted proteins | sample 1552571 | NCBI WGS metagenome assembly OGOH01 (sample SAMEA2580170, study PRJEB22360) | human gut metagenome | biome: human gut; feature: human-associated habitat; material: faeces | place: Denmark | collected 2008/2010
TCCAGCGCCTGCTCGTCCTTCCGCATCGCACGGGTGTACATCTCCTTCCCATCCACGCCCCATACGTTCATGAAATAGGAACCGCTACAGAAATATTCCAAGATCTGTCCTTGGTAGGGAATCATGCCAAATTCTCCCGAGCCACAATTAGCGTCGGCCAACAGCTTGCCATTCTGGATAATTCCACCCCCCAAACCCGTACCCAAGGTGAGGCCCACGAAGTTATCAACCGTCTTTCCTTCGCCAAAGATACGCTCACCCAGAGCGAAGCAATTCGCGTCGTTATCCACATAAACCGGCACGGAGAAGCAAGCCTCCAAGATCTCCTTCAAATGTACCTCCTCCCAATGCGGGATATTCACCACGTTATATACGATCCCCTTCTCACGATCCACCACGCTCGGCACACCGATTCCGATAGCTACCACGCCCTCGTCCCACACGGAACGGATCACCTCTATCAAAGCCTCCAATGTCTCCCCGCAATCCGCGGCGTCCTGGGGAGTCGGGGCGTTCCCCTGAGCCACTAATCGATCCCCTACGATACGGCCGGCACGCATATTCGTCCCCCCTAAATCCACTCCGATATAAGCGTTTTTCTTCTCTACACTCATTCTTTCCACGATATTAAATTAGATTATACTCCCACAAAGCTAACAAAAAAGGCAATGTTACGAATAACATCACCTTTTAAACTGATAAATTTAATACATCTATGCTTTTTATTTTCCCCGGCGTCAACTCCATCCAGCACGTATACCGACATCGCCTCACGCCTACGCTCGCATAGGCCAACGTCGATATACGTGTGAGGCAATGCCGATATACGTGTAAGACGGCACCATTATAACTACCGCATCAAGCGAAGAACAAGATCAATAATTGCGCCGTAAGTACCCTCAAGAACATGGTCAAGGGGTATACCGTAGCGTAACCTACGGAAGGAGCGTCGTTTCCAGCCGTAGCGTTCGAGTAAGCCAAAGCGGGCGGATCCGTCGTACTACCGGCGATCAAGCCCATTAAGGTGAAATAATTGATCTTATAGAAATAACGGCCTACACAACCGATGATCAGCAAAGGAATCGTTGTGATAATGAAACCGTAACCGATCCAAGCGAATCCACCATTGTTCACGATCGTATCCACAAAACCATCGCCGGCACTGATACCCACACAAGCGAGGAAGAGGGTGATACCGATCTCACGCAACATCAAGTTAGCGCTCTGGGTCGTATAGGTACCCAGCTTATAACGGTAACCAAAACGGCTAATCAAGATCGCCACGATCAACGGACCTCCCGCCAAACCTAACTTAACCGGTTGCGGAATGCCCGGGAACGTGATAGGAATACTCCCCAAGACAATACCGAGGGCAATGCCGATAAAGATCGTGATCAAGTTCGGCTCGTTCAAGCGTTTCAAGGAGTTACCCAATACCTTTTCTACATTCGAGACAGCCGTCTCGGTACCCACCACATTCACACGGTCGCCCACCTGCAACGTCAGACCCGGCGTAGCTACCAAGTCCACGCCCGCACGGTTGATACGGGTGATATTGATACCATATAATTTACGCAGTTTCAACTGTCCCAGCTTCTTGCCGTTCAACTCCGGTTTCGTGATCAAGATACGGCGGTTGATAAACTGGCTCTCCATACGAATCCATTGCTTGCGCTCCATATCGATCTCCTCGCCAATGAATGTCTTTACGGACTCGGCATCTTGATCGGTCGTGATCACGAAAATCTTATCATCCTCATTCAAGATCGTACCGGCGGAAGCGATCTCGATCTGCTTGTTATCATTACGCCATACACGGGAAATCACGAAATCCAGATGATCCATCAAACCGGATAACTCCCCTACCGTCTTACCGAAAACCGCCGGATTCTTTACGACCAGCGAGATCGGTTTCGCCTCATTCGTATGCGAGGCATCCTCCTTATTCAAATCGTCATTCTCCTTATCGAAATTCACACGGAATACGTAACGTACGAAAATGATCGAAAGAATAATACCGATCACGCCCAGCGGATAAGCCACGGCGTAACCCAAGGCGATCGTATTATCTGAAACCCCGTACATATCGGAATAAGCCTGCTGAGCCGCACCTAATCCGGGGGTATTCGTCACCGCCCCCGATAAAATACCCACCATCGTAGGCATCGGAATACCTGTCACGAAATGCAATACCAAAGCCGTAGCCACGCCAAGGAAGACAATTCCACAGGCTAGCATATTCAACGTGATTCCCCCCTGCCTAAAAGACGAGAAGAAACCCGGCCCGACTTGCATACCTACCGAATAAACAAATAAGATCAATCCAAATTCCTTAAAGAAATGAATCACATTGTGGTTAACCGTAAACCCAAAATGCCCTAAAATAATACCTACAAACAACACCAAGGTAATCCCAAGCGAAATCCCAAACACCTTTATCTTTCCCAACTGAATGCCGGCGGCAATCACGAAAGATAGTAAAAGGATAGAATGCCCGATACCTTCTCCCCATAATAAATCGTTTATCCAATCCATGCTAAAATCTTTAAAAATCTTATTACCTATTAATAAAGACGCGAAGTTAGGCATTTACTTTGTGTTTTACAACATAACACCTATATTTACCTTTTAAATTAAAATCTCATGAAAAAGATATATTACATTTTATCAGCATTGTTCCTTTGCGTGGTAGCCACCTCGGCGCAAGAAGCTGGAAAAACGGTAGTTATTAAAACCAATGTAGGTACTATGAAGGCCATCCTGTACGATGATGTGCCTAATCACACCCGTACTTTCATCGAACGGGCAAAACGGGGGGATTTCAACGGGACCTTATTCACCCGTGTCCTGCCGGAGTTTATGATCCAAGGAGGAGCCCCGGATTCCAAGAACGCTCCCGCCGGTGCTAAATGCGGCTTTGGAGATCCTTCCGCCGAGATACCGCCCGAGATCAACGAGAAATATTTCCATAAGAAAGGAGCCTTGGCCGCTCCCCGCCAACCGGACGATGTCAACCCGCAAAAGAAATCGGATATGTCGCAATTCTTTATCGTGCAGGGGAAGGTCTATAGGGAAACCGAACTGGATACGTTAGAGCGTACCGCCAACTATCCGGCCCGGCAAAAGGCCCTGAAGGAGTTTTACGCACCGGTCCGTGCCGAGTTGAATATGATAAAGATGAGTAACAAACGGGAATACCAGAAGCGATTGAGAATGATCAACGCCCAGATAGACTCCGTTATTCAAGCAACTCCCGGGCATTTGCTATTTACGGACGAGCAACGGAAGGCTTATACCACCATAGGCGGTTGCCATCATCTGGACGGCACCTATACGATCTTCGGGGAGCTGACGGAGGGATTCGACGTTTTGGATCAGATCGCCACCCAGCCGAAAGACCAGAATGACCGTCCGAAGAAAGACATCCGCATCCAAAGTATAACGATCGAATAATTCACCACTCCTATGTTAAAGAGAGATTTCATCATGGTACAGATCGAGGAACTGGGCAAAGTGATCGCCCAGATCATCTTCAATCGTAATTCCAACGATGGGGCACGCAAGAACCCCGAGTTAATCCAATCCGTCTACACATTCTTAAAACTGGATAACGATTTCTTGCTGAACACGCCTATCGACGGTATCCGCACTTATCTGGACGGTGATGATTCGTGCGGCCTCCAACGCATGGAGCTGGCGAGCAAGACCTTGCTGGAAGAAAGTTTCCTTTTGCCGGAGGCGCAAGGTAAAAAACTCCGGGCAAGAGCGAAAGAGCTATTGGAATATATCCAACGCAACGACACTACGTTCTCGTTGGAACGAGTGGCGTTGCTGGAAGAGATAAATAACTATTGAATAGATTGCGGATCGGTGGTAGGGCCTTCCACGACTAGAAGGCCATTCTCATTGATTCGCATTTTATCGATGAATACGACCCGCTCATCCCCTGTCTTCTGGGTACGCCCGTGGTAAACGCAATACATTTGTTTTCCGTCCTTCGACCAAGTAACGCTATTATGTCCGGTACCCGTGACGATACCGCCTTTTTCCACGTTCTTCTCCAGCACCGGATTATTAGATGCCTTCTCAAACGGTCCTAACGGATGTTCGGACACGGCATATCCCACCGCATAATTTGCCCCGCCAAAATAATTAGCGGAATACATCATATAATACAAGCCGTTGTGACGTAGCATGAAAGAGCCTTCCGTCCAACGACGTCCGACCTCCCCTTTGGTAACCGAGCGACTTTCCCACTCACTTTGCGCATCATCCAATTTTACGGGTGGACGCAGCAGAAGTACGGGTTCCCCAATTACGTGCGTAAGATCCGGAGCGACCTCCACCCCGTAAATCCAGCTTTCCTCAACGGAGTCGAACATGCCTTTCTTCTTTGCCTCATCGGCGATCTCGCTTTCTACCGGATGCTTATAGCAACAACGGGAATAATAGAGATAGGTACGGCCATCCTCATCCTCGATCAAGTTTCCGTCGATTACAGGATATCCCGGATCAAACAAAGGAGCATCGGCCAATTCCTTAAATGGTCCGGTCGGCTTATCCGACACAGCTACGCCGATACGGAAATTTTCCTCCTCGTTGGTCGGATTCTTCCGCCAATCCGCACTGAAGAACATATAGAACTTCCCGTCACGCTCGTACACTTCCGGCGCCCAGAAATTAGCGATTGCCCAAGAATCGGGCGTATTGCCCCGATAAACCTGCCCTTCCGACTTCCAATGGATCAAATCATCGGAAGAATAGGCGCAAAAACCGTCTACAGCCCCGGCACCGGTACCATACATATAATAACGTCCGTCCGAGGCCAACAATACGTATGGATCGCCAAACTGGACCGACAAAGGATTACTGTACGTTAATTCCGGCTCTTCCGCAGCAGACTTCTTTCCCGTACAACCCGCATTCAAACACATAAGAACTCCCAGACAAAGGGATATTCCTATTTTCATACCACTTTTCATTTTTCTTATTTATTGGATTCTAAATTATACACTCCTTCCGCACAACGTTCCCCGTCGATGGCAGCGGATACGATTCCTCCCGCATACCCCGCTCCCTCACCGCAAGGGAAAAGACCTTTTACCGTGACGTGTTGATAGGTATCCCGATCACGGACGATACGAACCGGAGCGGATGTACGGGTCTCTACGCCGATCATGGTTGCCTCGTTGGTCAAGAAGCCTCTAGAGACCTTACCGAAATAACGGAAACCTTCCCGCAGGCGACTGGTCACGAATTCCGGCATCCAAAAATGCAACGGAGAGGCCAGCAGACCCGGCGTATACGAGGAAACCGGTAAATCGAAAGAGTTCTTCTTCCGCATGAAATCATCCATGCGCTGGGCGGGAGCCGTTTGCTTCATGCCTCCATTCAACCAACAGACCTCTTCCAGACGTTCCTGAAAGGCCATCAACGCTAATGGGGAGTCCGCATCCACCTTCTCGCCATTCCGAAGATAAAGCTCCTCCTGCCCTACCAGTTCGGAATAATCTTCCGGACGGATCTCTACCACCATCCCTGAGTTAGACCAGCGGGAACCCCGGTTAGAAGGCGACATTCCATTTACCACGACCTGCTTAGGTCCGCTCGCCGCAGGAACTACGAAACCTCCCGGACACATACAGAAGGAATAGACGCCCCGGTTATTCGCTTGCGTCACAAAACTATACTCTGCCGCAGGAAGATATTTCCCACGACCTTCTTTCCGATGATACTGGATTTGGTCGATCAATTCCTGAGGATGTTCCAGACGAACACCGACTGCGATCCCTTTCGCCTCGATCTGGATCTGGCGTTCGTATAAATAGTTATAGACATCACGGGCGGAATGGCCGGTAGCTAAGATAACAGGCCCGTAAAAGCTCTTTCCCGTATTCGTCTCGATGCCGATCACCTCGTTCTCTTTCATGATAAAAGCATCCATACGGGTCTCGAAATGTACCTCACCTCCGCATCGCTTGATTTGCTCCCGGATATTCTCGATCACACGGGGGAGCTTATCGGTTCCGATATGCGGATGGGCATCCGCCAAGATAGAGGGACTTGCCCCAAACTGGCAAAAGATATTCAGTATCTTATCTACCGAGCCTCTTTTCTTGCTACGGGTATACAGCTTTCCATCAGAATAAGCGCCGGCACCGCCCTCACCAAAACTATAATTTGATTCTCCGTTCACCTTATGCTCACGACTGATCAAGGCGATATCTTTCTTGCGTTCCCGCACGTCCTTACCTCGCTCGACGATGATGGGGCGCAAACCTAACTCTATCAAGCGCAAGGCGGCGAACAGACCTCCCGGACCGGCTCCTACGACGATCACAGGTTTCCCTGCCGAGACATCTTTATACTCTATCAATTGATATTCCGGCTCGCTAGGCATCTCGTTCATGAAAACACGCAGTTTCACGTTGACAAATATCGTTCGCTGGCGTGCGTCTATCGAACGTTTCAATACACGTACGGCCCGGATATTTTTCGGAGCCTCACCCGTCTCACGGGCTACTACTTGCCTTAGCGATTGCTCATTAACAGCCTCTTCCGGCAATATCCTGAGTTGTAATTCTTTTATCATTGTTTATTATATATTAACCGAATAGTTGCCGAAAGGCTTCCTCCACTTTCTTTACCTGTACGATTTGAATCTTGCTCTTCGCCGTATCGAAACCTTTTAGATTATTATGCGGAATGATAATCCGGGAGAAACCCAGCTTCTCCGCCTCCAAGATACGTTGCTCAATACGGTTGACCGGACGGATCTCTCCGGACAAGCCCACCTCGCCAGCCATACAAACACCCGGCTCGATGCTGATATCCAAGCTAGAGGAAAGGATGGAGCTAATTACCGCCAAATCGATAGCCGGATCATTCACTTTCAAACCTCCGGCGATATTCAGGAAAACATCTTTCTGGATCAACTTAAAACCGCCAATAACATATTCATTCGGCGTAAATCGAATCCGGTGGCGCTACGTTGCGGCGTACCGTAAACCGCCGAGCTGACCAAGGCTTGCGTCTCGATCAAGAAAGGACGTACCCCCTCGATAGCGGCGGCGATGGCGACACCGCTCAGTCCCTCATGATTCTGGGTTAATAATAACTCGGATGGATTGCTGACCTCACGAAGCCCGTTCTGGCGCATCTCGTAAATCCCTAGTTCCGCCGTACTGCCAAAACGGTTCTTGATGCTCCGCAGGATACGATACATATAATGCTGATCGCCCTCAAACTGCAACACCGTATCCACGATATGCTCCAATACCTTCGGACCGGCGATACTGCCTTCCTTATTGATATGGCCGATCAATAAGACCGGGACACCGCTTTCCTTGGCGTATTTCAAGATAGCGGCGCTACACTCGCGTACTTGGGAAACACTGCCGGGGGAAGATTCCACGATTTCCGTAAAGATGGTTTGTATGGAATCTATGATCATCAAGTCCGGCTGGATATTGGCCGCTTGCGTAAAAATCTGTTCCAGATGTGTCTCGCATAGGATGAAACAGTTCGGATTATCATGCGATAATCTGTCCGCCCGGAGTTTCAACTGGCGACTGCTCTCCTCGCCCGAGACATATAGGGTTTTCACGCCTGTCAAGCCCAACACTGTTTGCAAGACCAAGGTGGATTTTCCGATTCCCGGCTCTCCCCCGATCAAGACCAAAGAGCCTTTCACCAAGCCTCCGCCGAGAACCCTGTTTAATTCATCATCTTTTAAATCGATACGGGCCTCCTCTTCCGTCGTTATATCACGCAATAACACCGGACGGATCTTATTGCCCTCCATAATACCGGGAACCGGCCGCTTCACGGCAGGCTCCTTTGTTACAATCTCCTCTACATAGGTGTTCCACTCCCCACAATTCGGGCATTTCCCCAGCCATTTCGGGGAATCAGCGCCACAGTTAGAGCAGACATATACCGTTTTTGTTTTCGCCATTCTATCCTGAATTTGGCGTAAAGATACAAAAAACTACTTTTCCCCTACCACAACGATCTTCTTTCCGATACCGCAGCCCTTCTTAATTTCCGGACGACCTTTCTCCTTATACAAGAATCCGCGGAACATACCGCCACTGTTATAAGGCATGGCGATATTTCCTAGTTTATCCACGGCGATCAAGCCGCCGTTGCCGGCGTTCGTATTCAATTCCATATGGATGATATAATCCGCCGCTTTCTCTACGCTTTCCTTAAGGTATTTATAGCGGGCACACACATCGAACGCTACCGCATGACGGATAAAATACTCGCCATGCCCCGTACAGGAGACGGCGCAACTGTTATTATCCGCATACGTTCCCGCCCCGATCACGGGCGAATCACCGATACGCCCCCAACGTTTCTTGAACATACCGCCGGTACTGGTCCCGGCCGTTAAGTTTCCTTGCTTATCCAGAACGACACAGCCTACCGTACCGTTCTTCTTACTTTCTTGCTTTAACTTCTCGATCCACTCCATCGTCTTGGGCGTAGCGAAATACATATTGTCTTCTACCATTTCCAAGCCTTGTTCCTTGGCGAACTCCTCAGCACCGGCTCCGCTCAGCATGACATGCGGAGATTTTGTCTTTACGGCATAGGCGGCATTGATCGGATGCTTCACGTGTTTTAAGCCAGCTACAGCGCCTGCGCTTAAATCCTTGCCTTCCATGATGGAAGCGTCCAACTCAAAAGTTCCCTCCGCCGTACAGGTAGCACCAATTCCGGCGTTAAACAACGGATTTCCCTCGAAGTAATTGATTACGGCCATCACCGCTTCCGGCCCCTCGCCTCCCGCAGAAAGGACCTTATCTCCAATCATTAAAGCGGAGTCCAATGCGGCGTAATATTGAGCCGACTTAACCGGATCTTCCTCCAATCCGGCCATCGCCCCCGCACCACCATGTACCACGATTACATACTCCCGGTCTTGCGCAAAAGCAATGGATGACACCATCAAAGCCGTCAAGGCTATCATTTGTTTTAACATGCTATTATATTTAATCATTTATACAATGCTCAAAAATAGAACAAATATCTGAATTATCTTAGAGACATAGACTTATTTCCCGATTTTTATCCGTACATTTACCTCGAACGGTAATCTCTTAAATAATAACATTATGGAAGAATACATCGATTCTATCATAAGAGTGGGAAAGATATTGATCGGAAGCATAATGGTCGTGTTCGTACTCTGGTACATCGTAAAGGATATTGTCAAGGCTTATGGGAAAGATTCGCATGAGCCGGATTAAAAAAAGTGCCATGGCGATATGACCACGGCACTTCTCTTCATTATATCATAGAGAGCTATTTCATTCGTTCGTATACCATACCGGTCCCGGCTGGCTGCCCATGACGAACTCCAATGTCGCCCCGCTCATGATTTGCTCGTGGGTGATATAACTCTTATCATAAGGTTGTCCGTTCAGCTTCACGGATTGGATATAAATATTCTCCGCAGAGACCTCGGGAGCCAAAACCGTAAAGATCTTGCCATTGCCTACATGCATCTTCACCTCCGGGAACAACGGGGAACCGATCTCATATTGGCCGCTGATCGGATCAACCGGATAGAATCCCATGGCGCTGAACACAAACCAAGCGGACATCTGCCCACAGTCCTCATTACCGCAAATACCGTCCGGAGCATTCAGATACAAGTCATGTAATACCTGAGCCACGTATTTCTGGGTCTTCCAAGGCTGGCCGACCTTATTATATAAGTAGATCACATGATGGCTCGGCTCATTTCCATGCGCATATTGACCAATCATACCTGTACTAAAGATAGGCAATTCCTCATCCGATTTGGGGACATAGGTAAACATACTATCCAATTTCTCGGCGAAACGTTCCTTACTTCCTACCAATCCGATCAAACCGTCCAGATCTTGCGGCACGGACCAGAAATATTGCCAACCATTGCTCTCGCAAATATCTTCCGTATAATCATCGGGGCTGAAATTAGCGGCAAAGTTTCCTTTCTCATCACGAGGCTGCATAAAGGAAGTTGCCGGATTGTACACATTATGATAATTCTGTGAACGTTTAAAGAATTCGTCGGCGATCTCTTTCTTACCCATCTTCTCAGCCATCTTAGCGATGCAATAATCATCGTAGGCATACTCCAAGGTCTTCGATAAAGACCAGTTCTCCCATTTTTTCGGATCGCTATAAGCCGGTACGTAGCCCAACTTCTTATAATCGCCGATACCCCGATAGTCATCCCGGTTGGCTGTCGCTATACAAGCCTCCAGCGCTTTCTCGGCATTGAAATCACCGATACCTTTCAGATAAGCGTCTACGATAACGGGCACCGCATGATAACCGATCATCATATTCGTTTCCCAGCCATAAAGGTTCCATAAAGGCAAAGCCCCGTTCTGCTCATAGAACTTCAAGAAACCCTTGATCATATCATTCGCCCGTTCCGGCTCCGTATACGTAAACAACGGATGGGAGGCACGGTAGGTATCCCATAAAGAGAAAGTAGAGTAATTCGTCCATCCGTCCGCTTTATGGATTTGCTGATCCGGACCGTAATAAGAACCATCCACGTCGCTATAGATCGTCGGGGCGATCATGGAATGATACAAGGCCGTATAGAATTTCACCATATCGTCCGTATTCCGGCTCTTCACCTCAATCTTGGAAAGCTGTCGGTTCCAATTCGCGCTAGCCTGCGCTTGATAGTAATCGAAATCATCCTTCGGGGCTTCCGCACGCAAATTCTTTCCCGCTCCCTCCATGCTGACACCAGAGATTCCGGTCGTGACAAGGATTTCCTCATCCTTCTTCGTATTGAAATCGAAACGGGCCACATAGGCCGTACCGATCCAACCTTTTTCCTTGGTCACGATAGAAGTCGTATCCATATGACAAGCCACGAAAGGCTTAGAGAAACGGGTCTCGAAATAAACATGCTGCAAGGGAGACCAGCCTTGGGATAGGCGGTATCCACGGATCGTCGTAGAGTCTACCACCTCGATCTTGGAATCCAAGGTAAAGTCCCAATTCATCGCCTTCTTCAAGTTCAAGAATACCGAAGCCTCGGCCTCCGGGAAGGTATACCGCTGGATACCGCAACGCTCGGTAGCCGTAAGCTCCACGTTAATGTTATAATCCTTCAGCAATACCCGGTAATATCCTGCGGAAGCCGCCTCGTCATTATGCGAGAACGTGGAATAGATTCCTAACGGCGCCGGGGCCTCTTTATAAGGACGGGTCACGGGCATAAAAGAGATATCGTATAAATCGCCTGCCCCCGTACCGGAAAGGTGCGTATGGCTAAAGCCGGCGATCGTCGTATCCGGATAGAAATACCCCGAGATGCGATCCCAACCCGGCAAACCGTTATCCGGGCTCAATTGTACCATACCAAAAGGAACTTGGGCTCCCGGGTAGGTATTGCCGGTAAAATCCGTACCGATCATGGGGTTCACATACTGCGAGTAATCCGCCTCCTGTTTCTTTTCAGGCGTGCAGGCCACGAGTGCCAGCAAAGAGACCGCCAATATAGACATGTGCTTCATGTTATGCAATTCGTTTTGAGTTTGAGCAAACATACATAAATTATTTCGAAAGAGAAACAGTTTACGGGGAAAACTTTCTATTTTCATCAGGGTGAAAATCTTTTTTCATTATGATGAGAATCTATTTTCATCAAGGAGAAAATCTTTTTTCATCAAGACGAGAATTCGGTGGAATCCTTTAACTTTGTACAAAAACTACGATAACATGGAAGATAAAACATCGACACTTCGTTTGATCTATCCCCAATGGCAAGGTGGGATCGTGAATCATTGGATGCCCGACCTTCCTGCGGACGACGCTTCCAGAGGGTATTACCTAGGAGCTCAATTACTCAATATCCTCGCTCCCCCAAGTCCCCAGAAAACCGTGGAAGTACCCATCTCACTAGATATAAACGATAGAGAAACGGATCTAGGGATCAGCGCCCGCAAGGTTATTCTGAAACAAACAAAAGCAGCCCTCGAATTACTGCACGAAAACGCTCCAGAAAAGATTGTCACCTTAGGGGGCGAATGTTCGGTAAGTGTCGTACCCTTCACCTATCTGGCTGCTAAATATCCGGATGATATAGCCATTGTCTGGATAGACGCACATCCGGATATAAACTTGCCGTATGACGAGTATAAGGGATATCATGCGATGGCCCTTACGGCCTGTCTAGGGATGGGTGATGAAGAGATTCTTCAATTATTACCGGGAAAGTTCAAGGTCTCGAATACCTTAATCGTAGGTTTACGCTCGTGGGATGAGGGCATGAAAGAACGGCAGAAGAACTTAGGTATAAAAGGTTTATCACCAGAGGAGGTGGCGAAGGATAGTTCCTCCATCCTCAAGTGGTTAAAAGGGACGGGCGCATCCAAAGTTGTCGTTCACTTCGATATGGACGTAATCGATCCGGCGGATATGATAGCGGGAGTCGGCGTAGAGCCTAACGGGATGAAAATAGACGAGGTCGTACGTGTTATCAACAATATAGCATCCAAGTATGATCTGGTAGGTCTTACGGTAGCCGAGCCGATGCCTCGTATAGCCATCAAGCTAAGGAATATGCTGGACCGGTTACCTTTATTGAAATAATAAAAAAAGACGTAGCCCTTAAACAGAGTTACGTCTTTTTTATATTACATTATTATAACTTTCGGGATTTATTCCTCATTATTATCTTCCTCATTCTCCTCGTCTTCTTCCTTTGGGGCTTTTTTCACGAAGAACGCACTCAACTCATACAAACCGTAGAGCGGTAAGAATACGATACTTAACGTAAACGGATCACTACTTGGAGTGATGAACGCCGCACCAACTAACAAGCCGACAACAGCATGCCGTCTGTATTTATGAAAGAACGAGCGGTTTAGCAGCCCTATCTGAGATAATAGCCAAGATACCAATGGCATCTCAAATACGATTCCCATCACGAATATCAACATCAAGAAGTTATCCATGTAAGAATCAAGGGATACCTGTTCCGTAATGGCGGCACTCAACTCGTAAGTCGCCAAGAAACGTAGTGTCATCGGGAACACCAAGAAATAACCCACTGAGCATCCGATAAAGAACATTATCGTTCCGAACAAGAATACCCAACGTACATTTTTCTTCTCATTTTCGTAAAGAGCCGGACTTACGAACTTCCAGATCTCCCACATCAAATAGGGGAAAGTCAATAATAACGCCAACCAGAAAGAACTTGTCATATGCGTGAAGAACTGGGAAGCCAGCTTGATATTGACAATGTTCACATGGAAAGTATCATTACAAAAGTCCGGGAGAAAAGAAAAATGAGAACTAATCTTACACATTTCCCGATAGACGATGAAATCGGAGCTACACGGGGCCATCACGACATTATCGAACAGCCACGGCATTACCGAGAACCCGGCTATAGCAAAAACAAAGAGCGCTAAAATAGAACGAAATAAAGTCCAACGAAGTTCTTCTAGGTGATCCCAGAATGACATTTCTTCTTGTTGCATCTTCCTTTACTTCTTTTCCGTATCGTCTAATTTGATATCGTCTTCCAATCCTTTTACACCGTCCTTGAAATTCTTCACGCCCTTACCGATACCTTTCATCAGCTCAGGAATTTTCTTACCACCGAAAAGCAATAACACAACAATGGCGATGATCACGATCTCGCCTGTACCTAAGTTTCCTAAAAATAGTAATTCATTCATGATATTATAATATTAGTCATTAATATTCTCGTTTCTATGGGGGCAAAGATACAATTTGTAATGAATAGTAGCCTCATTATTCCAAATTTATTACCTTTGCACCGTCTTAAAAAACTGAAATTAGAAAAAAATTAGAAAGATGAAAGCGTACGTATTTCCCGGTCAGGGGGCACAGTTCGTAGGTATGGGCAAAGACCTCTACGATAATAATCCTCTTGCTAAAGAGATGTTTGAGAAGGCTAACGAGATCCTTGGTTTCCGTATCACGGATTTAATGTTTGCCGGAACAGACGAGGATCTGAGACAAACCAAGGTTACTCAACCAGCGATCTTCTTACACTCTGTTATTCTCGCGAAAACATTAGGTGATCAATTCCAACCGGATATGACCGCAGGTCACTCATTAGGAGAATTCTCTGCCTTGGTAGCTGCCGGAGCATTGTCTTTCGAGGACGGCTTGGTATTAGTTTCCAAACGTGCCATGGCTATGCAAAAGGCTTGCGAGGCAACTCCCTCTACAATGGCCGCCGTATTAGCCTTGCCGGATGCGACGGTTGAGGAAATTTGCGCGAGCATCAAGGACGAGGTAGTGGTTTGCGCTAACTATAATTGCCCGGGCCAATTGGTAATCTCCGGCTCTATCCCCGGTATCGATCAGGCTTGCGAGAAGTTATTGGCCGCAGGCGCTAAGCGTGCCTTGAAGTTGAAAGTAGGTGGAGCGTTCCATTCTCCATTGATGGAACCAGCTCGTACTGAGTTGGCTGCCGCTATCGAGGCTACGACGATCAATAAACCTTCTTGCCCGGTTTACCAGAACGTAAGCACGAAAGCCGAGACTTGCCCGGAAACAATTAAGACTAACTTGATCGCACAGTTAACCGCCCCGGTACGTTGGACCCAAAGCGTACAGAACATGATCGCCGACGGTGCCACTCATTTCATCGAGTTAGGCCCGGGTGCCGTTCTTCAGGGATTAGTTAAAAAGATCAATAAGGAAATGACTACGGAAGGTATGCAATAATTTATCTTTCAATGTAATAGGATAAAAGTCCGAAAAGGATGGAGGGTGATTTTCCTCGTCTTTTCCGGACTTTTTTATATACGATGATGATTCGAAAAGATCTTGAATGCTAAACTAATCAAAGGCCAACGTTGTTTTATACTATAAACACAATTCAGAATATAGAAAATGGAAACAATACAACAGAAAAATAGGATTATCCTACTTTGGCCGGATGGAGCGCCCACTAGTAATGGATTGGCCGGCGTAGAATTGGAAGATGCCCCGAATGCCATATCCAATATATCGAACCCTTCCCTATTGGTTTATCCGGCGACGAAGCCGAATGGCAAGGCGATCTTGATGTGTCCGGGTGGCGGACTTTCCAAGATTTCGATCGGACATGAGGGGCGTGATATGGCCGCATGGTTTAACGCGCAAGGTATTACTTATGCCGTATTGAAATACCGGATGCCGAACGGACATAGGGAAGTTCCTCTGGACGATGTTCGCCAAGGTCTCCGCATCCTCCATAATTACTCGGAAGAGTGGAAGATTACGAAGGTCGGTGTCATGGGTGCCTCCATTGGCGGTTATATCGCCGGGCATGCCGCAATATTCGGGGTAGACGACGCACGTCCAGATTTCCAAATACTCCTTTATCCGGTTATCAGTATGCTACCTCATTTAACGCACCTTAAATCGAGGGAACGGCTATTAGGAGCGAATCCCACGCATGAGGAAGAGGAAGCTTTCTCTCTGGAATTGCACGTAAACGCACTGACACCTCCCGCCTTTATAGCGTTGGCTTCGGATGACGAGGCGGTTAGCCCGGAGAATAGCGTGCTTTATTATCTCGCTTTGCTAAAAAACAAGGTGTCCGCCTCCTTACATATTTACCCAAAAGGCGGCCATAGTTTTGGGTTCCGGGACAACTTCGTATACAAACGTCAATGGACTGACGAACTGGAGAAATGGCTAAGCACGATTGAGTAAATCTCAAAAAAACGGTGCCACACAAATAAATGCGTGACACCGAAAAAGTATATATAAAACAGACCAAGCAGGTTCGCTATTTAGCGTTCCACCAAAGTGGAGTAGTCGTCAAGTCCGGGCCGCCCAAAAGCTGGAGAGCTTGTGCATAACCCGCTTGATTATTCGTTTGGATATTCGCCGGATAACGATAACGTTTCGGGTAGAAATCCCAACGGCATTCCTTAGAGGTAGCGACCGTCAAAGGAACTTGATTCAATGGGTTGTAATCCTTCTCTACCGCTTGGTTCTCGAAGAAAGGAAGACCTAAACGACGATGATCGCTCCAAGCCTCTTCCGGCAACCAAGGAACTTGCGCTATATATTTCTGGGTGATAATCTTCGTAAGGGCGTCATTATTATAAGCGCCATTCCGATAGATCGAGTTATGGGGATATTCATACGTACGGCTTTTTACCTCCTTCGTATAGGGGTCCGTATAACGGATCGTATATGATTTCGCCTCTGTCGTATGGTCGAAAGCGACGGAAGTACCTACACGGTTGTATTTCTGAGACGATAGATAATCGCCGACTTGGCTCAATAAGCCATGATACTCAAAACTAGCCGTAACACCAGACTCATAATTGGATTTAGCCGTTCCCGGAACTTTCCAGCCTTTCACCGCAGCCTCCGCCAATAAGAAGTAACTTTCCCACGGGCCGAAGAAGACACGCTTATTGGTGCTCATTCGATATTGTTTCGATATAGAGGGATAATTATAATTCTTACCTGTCAGCTCACTTACCAGACCGGCTTTCACGTCCCATTCTCCGGCGACCCAAGTGCCCCACGTATATTTCGGATCGATCGTCAACATATTCTGGGTATTATCCGCCGGATTCTTCAAGTGAACCGGCTTCACCTCGCTGGCCGCACCGATATAATCGGAATAAACCACACCATCATCCCAGCCCACTACACTAAACAACTTCGGGGCACGGGGATCTACATATTGAGGTATACCGTCGAAATAGAAACCGGCGCACGGATCATTCGTCGTCAGCGGGAAGTGCTGGTTCAAATATAAACCTTGATAATCGTATGGATTCTTCAAATGGCTTTTTAAGGAGTCCGGCAACGGAAATTCCTGTCCACCCAAACCAACTACCAAGTTCTTAAACGTCACGGACATCGCCTGCCCATTCCAAGGACGAGACATCACGCTCGTCAGCTCATCCCAACCCTCTTTCTCCTGCACGGAAGCGATATCGGTTGGCTCGGAAATAAATGTCTTAGAGGCGGCATCCTCAAATTCCGCTTTCGCTAAGGCAGGATCGACAGCCGAGATACGCATCGCCAAACGCATACGCAAGGAGTTGGCGTACTTCTTCCATTTCGCAACATTTCCCGCATAGAAAGCATCCTCGTTAGCCATAGCGGACATATCCAAGGAGGGGTCCAACGCAGACTCAGCTTCCCGTAACTCTTTCAATATAAATTGATAGATAGCCTCTACACTATCGTACTCAGCCGGTACACCGGAGAAAGCGGCTAACGCTGGGATCGGCCCGAAACCGTCAGCGACTTCCGAGTTCAAGTAAGCACGCCAGATACGGGACATCTGGATTACGTTCTTATAATAGGGATAGGTATCCGCCTCCCCATTGGCAACCATCCGCTCTCCCAGCTGGATCGCTTTGGTCACTTGATTCAGCCAACCTACGGCGTAATCATTACTCAAGTAGATCGTACTATAATCATTGTTATCCGTACCGATCGTAAAACCACTTCCCCTATTGAAACGGGAAGCACGGTCCCAGTACAAGATAAAGATACGCTCGGCTATCTCTGGGTTCATCTGGTCTCCCATGATAGAGGCATTCAGGAACCATTGGGGCTTCACCTTATCCTCTCCCACAAGATTCGGGTCCTCATTGATCTCCTGAAAGTCATTACAGGAAGAAAGAAGAGCAGCCACCGATACCAATCCGGTAAAAAGTATATTTCTTGTTTTCATCTTCATCATTTTTATCGTAATTCAAATTATCATGTATTCCATTAGAATCCCACGGTTACGTTAAACGTATAGGAACGACTGGTCGGCGCAGCTCCATTCTCGAATCCGGTAGCGTTGGTATTCGTGGCGGCAACGGACTCGGGGTCGATACCCGGCAAGTTATAATGGATCATCCAAACATTGTTACAAGTAGCGGATAGACGTACACGCTGAAAAGGCGTTTTCTTCAACATCTGTCGATTGAACTCGTAGCCAAAGGTGATATTACGCAAACGGACATTGGTGGCGCTATAGGTATAAACCTCTGGTAAACCATAATTTCCGGTAGACCCAATACGCTCCCAATAGTTCTGGGGAGTGACGGCGACCGTATTCTCCGCATAACCACTACCCTGTTGAACCACGGTATTCGGTACCACGAATTCGGCACGATCACCATTCACCACTGTTCCGGCGGCGTTACCCCGGGTATACAGGTTGGAGGCTGTCGCCGAATAGATGCTACCACCGATACGGAAGTCTATCAAGAAGCTCAGGTTAAAACCTTTATAAGAGAAATTATTGGTCCAACCCATCATCCAATCCGGACTCTGGTTTCCTACTTTCGACTTCTCGGTAGAGATCAAAGGCAAACCATCATCACCTACGACGATCTTTCCATAGTGAGGACTATTCTCATCGGTCACACGCATAAAGGTCTGCCCGTAGATCTCACCATAATAACCACCTACCGGAGCTACGATCTGGATAGCGTCGAACGTCTTTATATCATATAGATTCACGCCCTCGTATAATTCTTTGATCTTATTCCGGTTCAAGGAGAACTGCGCCGTAGAGCTCCAGCTCAATCCGGCGGGATTGTCTAGAATCGTACCGTTCAAGGAGATCTCCAAACCCTCGTTCTGAATGTTACCTGCGTTAATCTTACGGGAAGCATAGCCGGAGAACGGATCCATCGGTAAATCCAGTAACTGGCGGGTAGCGTTGGATTTATACCAAGCGGCATCCAAGCCCAATCGGTTATTGAAGAAACGGATATCGAAACCGGCCTCCCATGATTTAATCAACTCGCTACGTACGTCCGAGTCGTAAAGTACCTTACCCGGTTTCGCCGTCGTATTCCCGTTGGGGTCCTTGCCTACAGAGTAGAAGTTATATAATTGATACGGATCCAAGTCGTTACCTACCTCAGCGAAGGAGGCACGTACCTTAGCGAAAGAGAACCAATCCGGCATGCTTCCGCCAATCTTCGGCAACATATCTGAGATCACAAGCGATAAACTGACAGATGGATAGAAATAAGAGCGGTTGGCTTTCGACATCGTAGACGACCAATCGTTACGTGCCGTAACATCCAAGAACAGATAACCATCCCAGTTCAACTGCAACGACCCATACAAGGAATTCATACGACGGCGGATCAACTCGGAAGTGACTGTCGGCTTATTCACGCCATTATTCAGCGAGAACAAGTTCGGCACCAACAACTCTCCGGCAGAAGCGTTCATCTTATTACGCTGCTGGAGCATCAAGTTACCACCGAAAGTAACGAAGCCTCCCAGCCGATCGATCAAGTTATCCTTCCGGGCCGTAGCCAAGAAACTGAAGTTATTCTCATAGAAGGTCTCCGATCCCTCGGTATACAGACCTCTCGGACTGGTATTACCACCGGCATATACTTTCTCGCTCTTCGTCGTGGTATAATAATCCGTACCACCTCTCAACTCAATATCGAACCAATCGGTCGGGGCATATTTCAAGGAGATATTTCCTAACAAACGGTTACGGGTATCCTCGTTCTGGCGATAACGGGTCACCCAATAAGGGTTCTCCTGCGGATTCTTGGAGGCGTCATACCAAATCATATTGCCTTGCTCATCCACGTCATCCTCAAATTCGCGGATATTCAAGGAACGAGGCAGGTTATAGATCGTATTGAAAGCGTTCGAGGGATTCACGCCCTGAATCGGGCGGTTATGTGCGTTTTGATTGATATAATTCACCTTGGCATCTACTTTCCACTTTTCCGCCTCATCCAGGAAAGTAGTGGCACGCAAGGTAATATTCGTCTTGTTTAGTTTTGAGCGTGGGGTGATACTAGCATCGTCGGAACGGTTTACGGAGGCGAATACCGCTGTCCCCTTTATGTTCTGCTGGAAGCTGACACCCTCGTTAAAGGAGGTTCCGGTGCGGAAAAAAGCGTCGATATTATCATAAGTATGCAGGGGGATTTGATTGCCTCTCCAATCGGTTACCATTTGTCCCGTGGCTTTCGGTCCCCAGCTAAGGCGGGATTGGTTATCGTAAACGCCCACGGAGCCTTGTCCGAAGTCGTTCTGTAAATCAGGTTTCAGGAAAATCGTCTCGGCGGTGATACCGGCGTTGATCGTAATACCGAGTCCCTCGTTCTTACGTCCGGACTTGGTAGTGATCAAGATCACGCCGTTACCGGCACGTGAGCCATAAAGGGCGGCGGCGGAAGCACCCTTCAATACCGTCATGGACTCGATATCTTCCGGGTTGATATCCGAAAGACCGTTACCCATATCCGCTCCGGAGTTACCCCATACATCATCCACGCCACCGGTGAAGTTATCCATCGGGGTACCGTCTACGACGATCAAGGGCTGGTTGCTACCCGTCAATGAGTTATTACCACGAAGTACGATCTTAGAGGACCCTCCTACGCCATTGCTTGAACGGACGATCTGCAAACCGGAAACCTTACCGGAAAGGGAGTTCGCCAAATTCGGCTCACGGGAGGCCAAGAGGTCGTCCCCTTTCAACTCCTGCATGGCATAGCCCAAGGCTTTCTTATCTCGTTTCATACCCAAGGCAGTCACCACCACCTCATCGAGTTTCTGGGTATCTTCCACGAGTTTAACCGTAATCTCGGACTGGCCGGTATATGGGATGTCTTGCGAGGTATAACCGATAAACGATATCTGTATGATATCCCCTTTCTTCACGTTATCCAAAGTAAAATGCCCGTCCAAGTCGGTCATAGTACCATTGGTAGTTCCTTTCACGATTACGGACGCCCCGGTAACGGGTCCTAAGGCATCCTCAACTATTCCCGACACCTTTGCGTTTTGCTGGGAAATGTCAACCTTCGGAATCCCGGGCATAGGCGTGGCGTATAAGTTTCCCGAGAACCCAAGCGCCCCTACCAACAGGATTAAGCTGACTGGTCTGAATCTTTTCAACATAACTACTGTTTTTTGTTTATTTTGATAGACAATGTTTTAGTTTTTGCGTCAACGAATGTCATTTATCCTGTATAAACATAAAAAGGGCAGATATGTTTTGAGTTTAACATATACAAGAGTAACCGGAGAGAGATGAGTATCACTCCGGTATCTCAGTAAACCAGGAAGGTCGTGAGTTTAGTGACAAGTGATTTTAGGAATGGACAATATATATACTGCGTTGCCCCAATAATATATACTGCGTTGGTCAAGTAAGATATACTACGTTTATTAGAATGCCCATCATAAGCACCTTTCGACCGCAGTCGGCAGGGGCTTACGATGGGCATTGTTAGATGCTTATAATAGCGGTCGGCACAAATACACAAAAACAGGGGCTTTTGACACACCCTCTTTCATATAAATCAATGTTTAGCCCACCATAGCGGAGTAGAAATTAAATCAGCTCCACCCAATAGCTCAACAGCTTTCATATAACTATCCTTACTATTGATTTCCATATTCGCTGGATAGCGCAGACGTTCTTGATAGAATTCCCACTTACATTCCTTACAGTTAGCACGAGTAAGAGGCAACTCGTTACTAGAAACGTTATAATCTATCTCAACAGCTTGATTCTCAAAGAAAGGCAAACCTAAACGACGATGATCAGACCATGCCTCTAAAGGTAACCAAGGAACCTGTGCCAAGTATTTTTGCGAGATTATCTTTGTCAGCTTATCATTATTGACCGTACCATTCTTATAAATAGAATTTTTCGGATAAGTATAAGTAGTAGTCTTTTTCTCACCAGTATAACCATCTACATATTCAGCCGTATAAGACTTTGCTTCCGCCGTATGATCAAAAGCGACAGAAGTACCTACACGGTTATATTCCGTAGAACTCAAATAATCATTTAAGAACTCAGATACACCGTGATATTCAAAGCTAGCTGCTATACCAGCCTCATAATGAGATTTCGCACTACCAGACACGTTCCAACCATACAACGCAGCTTCAGCCAATAAGAACTCCGTCTCCCACGGCCCAAACCATACACGCTTATTCGTACTTTCACGATATATCTTGGATAAAGAAGGATAAGTCTTACTTGCTCCTGTCAATTCGCTGGTTAGCGCTGAGTATTTATCCCATTTTCCAGCAACCCAAGTATTCCAAGTATATTTCACGTTCAACTCCAAATATGTCTTATTGTTATCCTCAACATTTCCAGTAGCAGGATCCGCTAAACGAGCCTTATCAGCCAAACCGATATTAGAGAAATAAACAGTACCATCATCATATCCCGGAATATGAAACAACTTAGTAGCACGAGGATCAATCTTTGAAGGAAGAGCATCAAAGAAATAGCCTGCAGCCGGATCATTCGTAGAAACCGGTAAGTGTTTTTCTAATCGAAGGCCTAGATAATTACGAGCATCTTTCAATACCACATCCTCTTTTATCGCCGCAGGAACTTGGAAATCGATTCCTCCTAGGCCAATCATCATATTATTAATGGTGACCGAAATGGGTTGGGCATTCCAAGGACGAGACATCACACCATCAAGATCAGTCCAACCGCCTTTTTCTTGCACCTGAGCAATTTCATCTTGCGTAGTAATAAAATTATTCGTCGAAGCGGCATCCTCAAAAGCAGCCTTTGCTTTAGCTTGATCTACAGCAGATAAACGCATAGCGTAGCGCAAGCGTAATGAGTTCGCATACTTTATCCATTTAGAGGCATCACCATCATAGAAAGCATCCGTTTTCTCTGATGTAATAGCGCTCATATCCGCATTTACATCTATCTTGCCAGCGGCATCTTTCAATTCAGAAATAATAAAATCATAAATATCTTCTATACTCTTATATTCTACGATACCATCAAAAGCGTTTGCCGGAGGCACAGGACCAAAGTTATCAGCCAATTCAGAGATGACATAAGCCCGCCAAATACGAGACATCTGTAGCAAATTGTTCTCATAAGGATACTCCGGATTGGCGGCACGTTCCGTACCAATTTTCACGGCCATATTAACATTGTTCAGCCATCCCACTCCATAATCAACGCCAAAGTAGTCCGTATTATAATCATTATAATTCGCACCTGTAGCTAAACCACTACGACGTTCAAAACGAGCCGCACTTTTCCATTGATACACGAACACACGCTCTGCGATATGCGGGTTCTGCTGTGCCCCCATGATTGATTTATTCAGTAGATAAGATACTTTGATCGCACTTTCATCTACGGCATTCGGGTCTTTATTTATTTCCTCAAAGTCGTTACATGCAGTAAATAAAACGGCTAATGAAGCTAACCCTATTATTGTTCTTTTTAATGTTTTCATACTTAAAATCATCTTTCTTATTAGAAACCAACTGTTACATTAAATGTGAAAGAGCGAGAAGTCGGAGCTGCCCCATTCTCAAAACCAGTAGCATTGGAATTTGTAGCCGAAATAGATTCCGGATCAATACCTTCCAAATGATTTACAATCATCCAAACGTTATTCGCCACGAATGATACACGTACTTTCTGTAATGGGGTTTTCTCTAACCATTTTTTCTCAAAATCATAACCAACGGTAATATTACGTAGACGAATATTAGTAGCATCATATAAAAATGCCTCACCCACACCGATATTACCTCCGGCAGCACGTCCCCAGTACAATTCAGGAGTAACAGCATTAGAATTTGCCGTATAACCACCATTTCCATCAGAAGTCACTGAATTCGGAACTACAAATTCCTCACGGGTTCCATTTATAACGGTACCTGCGGCATTACCTGCCTTGTACAAATTAGCAGTGGTCGCTGAGTAAATATTTCCACCAATACGAGCATCAATCAAAAAGCTCAAAGAAATATTTTTATAAGAGAACGAGTTAGTCCATCCCAACATACAATCAGGCTGTTGATTCCCCAGATAATAATCATCTGAAGTAACTAATGGTAAACCTTGAGCATCTACAATAATTTTACCAGCATGTTCCCCACTTTCAACACGTTGGAATTTTTTACCATAAATATCGCCATAATAACTACCCGTACGGGCTACAATCTTTAAATCATCAAAAGTCTTGATGCCATATTCATTTACTCCTTCATACAAATCTATGATTTTATTTTTATTGAAGGAAGCATTCAATGTTGTTTCCCAATTTAAGCCTCTAGGATTCTGCAAAATAGTACCATAAAGCATTAATTCCACACCTGAATTTTGAATATTACCTGCATTGATCTTACGTTTGGAATAACCAGAAAATGGATCCATTGCCAAATCTAGCAATTGGCGGGTAGCATTAGATTTGTACCAAGCCGCATCAATACCTAATCGATTATTGAAAAACTTCAAATCAATACCGGCTTCCCAAGATTTAATCAACTCTGAACGTACAGAAGAATCATATAAAGTAGTTCCTAGAGCTGCAGTTGGGTTACCATTTGGATCTTTATCAACCTTGAATACAGTATACAATTGATATGGATCAAGGTCATTACCTACTTCCGCATAAGAAGCACGAACCTTAGCGAAACTCATCCATTCCGGCATTGTACCGCCAACCTTTTCCACCATATCTGAAATAACACCAGATAAGCTAACCGAAGGATAAAAATAAGATTGGTTTTCTTTACTCATAGTGGAAGACCAGTCATTACGAGCCGTAATATCCATAAACAGCCAGCCATCCCAGTTCATTTGCAAAGAACCGTAAATAGAATTCATCTTGCGCTGTACATCTTCAGATGTATGCGTCATATTATTCTTGTCAGCGGCATTAGACATCGCAAATAGATTCGGGATCAATAAATCACCCGTACCAGCCTCTAATTTCTTACGGCGTTGCATCATCAAGTTTCCACCCACGGTCACAAAACCACCAAACTTGCTAAAAAGGTTATCTTTCTTAAAGGTAGTCAAGAAACTATAGTTGTTCTCATAAAAAGTCTCCGACTTCTCAGAGTAACGCCCTTTCGGATTCACATTACCACCAGAATATACCTTATTTGTAGTCGTAGTCGTATAATAGTCCGTACCGCCTTTTAGCTCGAGGTTCCACCAGTCCGTTATCTTATAAGAAAGAGAAATTGTACCTAACAAACGATTACGAGAGTCTTGATTTGTTCTATAATCTTTAATCCAATACGGATTTTCTTGGGGAGTACTCTCGGTATCCCACCAAATCATATTTCCATTTTCGTCCAAACAGTTCTCCAGATCCCTAATATCCAGCGATCGTGGTAAATTATAGATCGTACTAAAGGCATTCGATTGGTTAATACCTTGGATTGGACGATTCTTTGCGTTATTATTTAAATAGTTGGCTTTTGCATCTAATTTCCATCTTTTATCCGGACCGAACTCGCTTGTTCCACGCAAAGTAAGAGACGTTTTATTTAATGATGCACCCGGAACGATGCCCTTATCATCAGAGCGATTAATTGAGGCGAATACCGCCGTCCCATCATAGCTCTGCTGAAAAGATACACCTTCATTGAATGAAGTTCCTTTCTGGAAATAAGCATCTATATTATCATAAGTATACATCTGGACTTTCTGCCCATCCCAGCGATCAATTGTTACGGAACCATCGGCAACAGGCCCCCAGCTTGAACGGTCTTTCACATTATATATGCCATTTGTACCCTGACCATACGTATTCTGTAATTCTGGTTTCAAAAACATGCTTTCCACTGTAACTCCGGCATTTACAGTAATACCTAATCCACTTTGCTTTTTACCCGATTTCGTCGTAATCAAAATTACGCCATTACCTGCACGAGAACCATATAACGCGGCGGCTGAAGCTCCTTTCAACACGTTCATGGATTCGATATCTTCCGGGTTGATATCTGACAAACCATTACCCATATCCACGCCGCTATTACCCCAAGCATCATCAACTCCTCCAGTAAAGTTATCCATTGGAATACCATCGACAACAATCAACGGCTGATTAGATCCAGTTAATGAATTATTACCACGCAATACAATTTTTGAAGAACCGCCAGGGCCACTACTAGAACGAACTACCTGCAAACCCGATACTTTACCAGATAACGCATTCGCAATATTACTTTCCCGTGCATTTACAAGTTCGTCTCCTTTCAATTCTTGCGTAGCATATCCCAACGCTTTCTTCTCACGCTTGATACCCAAGGCCGTAACCACGACCTCATCCAATTTCTGGGTGTCTTCCGCTAATTTGATAACGCCTACCGGCTTACCGGTATACGTAAGCTCCATGGTGGAGTAACCAATGAATGAGATTTGGATTACATCACCATTCTTGACGCCATCCAAGGTGAAATTACCGTCCATATCGGTAATCGTTCCATTAGACGTTCCTTTCACGACAACAGACGCTCCGGTCACTGGGCCGAAATCATCTTCCACTGTACCTGTTACTTTCCCGTTTTGCTGGGAGATAGAGGTACCTTGCTCAACAGGTGCGATGTTGGCATACATGCTTCCCGAGAAGCATAACGCACCCGCACATAGAATTAAGCTGACAGGTTTAAAGTTTTTCAACATAACTGATGGTTTTATTGATAAATAATTAGACAATGTCTTGGCGAAACATTTGTCTTTTAAAATTATTCACATACATACACTCACTCCTGAGTTCTAGCGTAATTAAGTTCAAATAAAAAATGGGCTAACTATCGGAGTCCTACATGAACTTTTCTTAAGTAGAAGTTGTTTTATTTAGTTGGCGCCAAAATACCTAGCACATTTTATATCGGAGGCAAAGATATGAAATATTCATTACATTGTGTTATTATAATTAAATAAATCCTCCCTTATTTTTTATGTTTTACAATATAAAATTAGAAATATAAACGATTTTAAGTTAAAATCGACTTGAGTTCATGTAGAACTAAGTATCTGCGGTAAGATATGAAATTACAGTAATTCAAGCGTTTTTTCAGAATATAAAAGCAAGCCAGCTTCATCGGCAAAGTAAGTTAATTAAAATGCCAAAGTAAGTTAACTTACTTCGCCGATGAAGTTAACTTACTTTTATTAGATATCTTCTATTGAAAAAGACGTATAATCTCTAAAAATCTTTCTCATTCGCCATATACCACATATTAAGGAACGAGGCCTTCGTGATATTCACCACCTTGTCCCAATTAATCCGGTCGGCATGGTCGCTCGGTTGATGGTAATCCGGATGCCCGTCGGTATGATACCAGATAATAGGGATACCTATCTTTGCGAAGGAACCGTTATCACTCCCTCCTACCGGGTTATCCCACGGACGATAATCCGGTGCCAGATTCAAGTTGTATTTCTTGATATCGTTCTTCAGCCAATCGCCGAAAGCAGGGTGCGCCTCTGTATAGAAATAAACCACATGGGTAGGCTTCGCCTCGTTATTGTTACGGCCGATCATATCGAAATTCAAATATCCTTTCACGTTCTTTATCTCTGGAAAAGACTGAACGAAGGCTTTCGATCCGAGAAGCCCTTTCTCCTCACCGTCCCAGAAAGCGAATATAACGGTTCGCTCCGGTTGCTGGCCCGTGGCAAGGAAAGCCCTCGCTATCTGCAAAACGGCAGAGACTCCGGAGGCGTTATCGTCCGCCCCGTTATAGATCTGGTCGCCATCCAGCATCGGGTCGATACCCAGATGGTCATAGTGAGCGCCGACAATCACGATCTCGTTCGGGTTCTTGCCCTCTATCTTACCCAAGATATTATTCAAGGAAAGTTTCTGGAAAACACCGGTTTGCTTGATAGCCGCTATGGAATCCGGCTGCACCTGCCAGCGGGCCCCTCTCTTCTGGCGTTC
>OGOH01000676.1_pt1 | contig 26776 bp, 27 predicted proteins | sample 1552571 | NCBI WGS metagenome assembly OGOH01 (sample SAMEA2580170, study PRJEB22360) | human gut metagenome | biome: human gut; feature: human-associated habitat; material: faeces | place: Denmark | collected 2008/2010
CACGACCTCCGCCGTGACAGGGCGGCATTCTAACCAACTGAACCACCGGGCCATTCAAACCATGTAGGCATATTATATGGCATTTACATCAAGATGTCAAGAGTTTCAGACAATAAATTTATTACATTCGTTACGCTTTGCCAAGTTTTTGCAATGCCTGTTCCAGATTATTATCCAGCAGATTTTCCAGATCTTTTAAATTTCGGCAATCAAATTCATGTGTTATTCCTGTCATAAACCGTTTTTTCGTTTCAGCAAAAAACTCATCGCGGAAGCTATTATAGAAAAACACCAGCTGATTACCATGTTCAAAGTCACTGTAATCAATAAAAAGCGTTGAACCATTGATATAATCGATGGGATTGTCAGGAGTTATATACAATTCAAAAGCACCTATTTTCTGCGGTAGCTTGCCGGTATACGCCCAGTTCAGAAGTCCGGCTTCCTCTATCAAGGTTCCCATCTGATGCTTCTTTTCCCTGTTCACGTCCGCTAAAAGCTCCGGCAGCTTTTCATGCATCATTTTAGCAAATTTATCCCTGTCGCGGCAAAAATAGCGAATATCTCTGAACGTATGCATGCCAATCGTTTTTACAGGTACATAATCAAAGGTTTCCGAAGTATAAATCAAATCAAGCTTGCTGTGCATTGCTTCATTACTATATGAAGCAATCGTTAAGATCTGTCCGTCTATTCCCTGTCCCATTGTTAACTTAAAGCCATCTATTTCCTGCGGCAGTTCTTTTAAAAATTTCCACTCGCCAAGCTGCGCCTCTATCTCTGTGATTTTAGGCTGTCCCATGCTAACACCTCTCTATCCTTTTATGCTCAATTACTAATCTATAATTTATTATTGTAGCACAAATGCACTGCTGATAGCAAAGAAAGCCGCTGCCAAAAGGCAGCAGCTTTTCATCATAATACAAAAGTTATCAGAAGGTCATCTCTGCACCGACACGCCATAAACGTCCGGAATAACGCATTTCTGTGATTTTTTTATCAAAAAGATTATCAATACCGGCATAAGCACGATATTTATCGCCCCAGCGTTTATTAACGACAAAATTAAAGGTATTAATGCTGTGGTCTTCATTGTCTGCTCTATAATCAGAATACCACTTATTCCAGGCAGTGATATTCCATTCCTGTTTTACAGGCTCTGTCCACATCAATTTTGCCGTATAAGTATTACGGGCATTATAATTCAGGCGCGTATTGGTTTTATCGTTCATAGCATCCAGATAGTCATAATTGCCAATCACTGTGAAACCATTACCCAAATCATGCTTGATTTCAAACTCAACGCCCTCAGAAGAAGATTTTTCGATATTCATATATTGATAATTAGGCGCTAAGCTGTAATCCATTGCAATGGCATCAGTCTTTTTATTTTTAAAATATGTCAATTTAACGGCAGTATCAGTGTCAAATTCCTGTTCATATGACAACTCATAGCCTTTTGATTTTTCAGGGCGCAGATTAGGATTAGAATAAGTACCGTATAATTCGGAAATAGACGGCGCTCTATATCCTTCGCCATAATTAGCTTTAAACCGGGCGGTGTCAGTAAATGAATAAGTTGCACCGATATTAGGCGAAGTTTCGTTGCCAAAGCTGTCATGATGATCATATCTGATAGCAGGAATAAGCAAAAGTTTCTCCCCTATTTTCAACTCATCATGTACAAATAATGAATACTGATCTGAACTTTCATCAATACTGCTGTCCTTCCGGCTGTCAGTTCTGAATTCACCGCCAAAGGTCAGCCGGTTACTGTCATTTAACTTGATCGTGTCACGAGCTTCAATATTCCAAAAGTTAAACTTGGAACTGCCGACACTGTTTGCAACCATGGCACTCGTTACATCTTTCTTCAGTTCGCCGTAAGTCGCGCTTATCATATAATTGCTGCTATCATTTTGCCCGTTATAAGTAAGGCTGGCACTTTTTCTATCCACATTGTATATTCCTAAATAGGAAAAAGGGCCGCTGGCACTGGTAAACTTTTTGAACTGCTGATTTGTATTTTCGTAATCCAGATATAAATTTAAATTGTTGTTTTGGTCCATTTCATAGTCTACATCCAAACTGTAATTTTGCTTCGGGCCAAAATATTTACTCATATTGGCGTCGTCCCATTTAAAATAGCGGACTTTAGTAAAGTTGGCATCAAACGCGGCACTTAGCTTTCCATCTTTGCCGCTGTCAAAATGATAATAATTGCTCATTTCACGGCTGTTAGTCGCTACGCCGACAGTCATTGATTTTTTCTCAGGCTTTTCCGTAATGATATTAATAACACCAGCCGAAGCTTCCGAACCATATAATGCACCTGCCGGACCACGCAGTATTTCAATTCTTCCTATATTATTTACATTTAACCGTGATAATACATAGGTATTAGTTGAAACCTGACCGTATCCTTCACCGGGAATACGGCGGCCGTTAAGTAATACTAAAACATCATTTTTTCCACTACCCCTGATGCCCAAAGTATGACCGACGCCTGCAGCTTCTGGTATTTCCACATTAGTGGCTGTGCGTAAAGCATCTATCACATTAGTGGCGCCGCTATTTTGAATAGCCTCTTTAGTTATGACCTCCACACTTTGAGGAACCTCTTTTTTACTCAGTTCTGTACGCGTAGCGGTTACCACATACTCATCTAAAGTAAATTTTTGCGGTTCTTCGGCATAGGTCTCTGTGCCCCCCAGATGACATTCGTACCAACCAATACGGCCATCAGTATTTTCCCGTTTAAAAACCTCTTATTTTTTATTTGCATTATAATACCCTTCCTCTGATCATTGTTCTTTTACTACTCTTGGAAAATAAATAATATATTCGCCGTCTTTTTTATCATCAGCATAGGTTTCCATATAGTTTTTAGATTCCGGCATGTCTTTAGGCGTAATTACACCTACTTTTAACGCCGGATTCAATGCTTCCAGTTTTTCTACAGTACCTAAATGTCCATCAGAATGGAAACAGCCGTAAACGGGAATAAACGAAAAAAATTACTTTATCCTGATTATCCTGCCAATAATAAAAAATACTTTCCGCCATCTTGTCATCTTTTATGCATTGAGCGGCAAACACCTGATCTATCCGCGCCTGTGGAATTCGCATCGGCGTCTGTCCCTTAGTCATATAAGCAGTAAACTTCTCTTTATACTTTCCTGCAGGCGCATAGGTCCTGACAGGTAAATATTGCTTATCCTGCTCTTCTACATTTTCTAAAGTTCCCTCTTTCGCCAGTTTGGAGGCTAAAAAACGCGGTATATTGCTGGCAATGACAGGTAAGTTATGTTCCTTGGCAAACTCTACCAACTGACGATAATCAGTTTTATATCTGGGCCAAGGACGTGACTTGCCCAGAAAATCCTCTTCAGAAATTTTACCTGCTAAATATTCGTCCAAAACAGATTGGTTATCAGCCTCAAACATCTCCAGTGACAGAACCAGCTTATCACCATGAATAGCATATAGTTGCTGCAGCAATTCATATTCCAGCTCATGCAGCACATCCTGATCATGAAATTCACCAAAAAAAACTACATCATAATCAACAAAGTTTTCAGCCATTTCAGCAAGAGTAACGGCTTTTCTGTCTGCCGCAGAAATAATCACCGTATCTTTTACTGTTGGCAATGCGGCATGTGCTGATTCCGCCATACTCATAATGAGGCACATGCATAAAAATTTTAAAAACCGTTTCATTCGAACTCCCCCTAAAATTTCCTTATAATGAATACTAAAACAACAACAGCGTCAGCCTCCTTTTTATTATAAAAATATAGTATGGAATCTTTCAGTCCCATAACTTACCGGCATTTAGCCTGTCCAGAAAAATTTTTCTCACGCGTCAAGTTAGCCTCAGCTAACCTTTTGTCTTTAAGTATCCCCTCACGTATTATATCTAGAGGGGATACTTAAAGTTTTCATTATTAAGCTAAAGTCTGATAATATGCTTCGATAGTTTCCAGTAAGAAATCTGTCCCCTTTTCGCCAAGCAACGGCAAATGTGTCGCTATCTGGGCTCCGTCAATAAAAGGAGCGCTTACTCTCACTACGACATTACTGCTATCACAAAGCCTGTGCGAAACATCGTCTGCCAGAACAAGTGTCTTCTGCATTTTTTTTAATATATCAATTTTTTCTTTTTCCACAGATATATACTGAATATCCAACTCAGGCTCAACGATACTTTTTAAAGAATGGCTGCAAAGTTTATACTTAACATCGATCCCTACAGACCGAAGAAAAGCACTCAACCCTTTAACCAGGTCATACTCGCCGATCACAGCTGCCTGAGGTGTTTTTTTTCTGCCCATCATCATAGCATACATTTTTAAAGACGCTGTATTCTGTGCTTTAAGACGTAATCTGGCACACATTTTAACGTCAGGTAGCTGTCCCAGAATTTTACCGACTTCTTCCAACCATGCCAAAGTTGCTGCATAACCGTAAGGAGCACTGACAACAAATGGCATATCAAATTTATTTTTCAGCACTTCTGCTGCTGGTAAACCTTCCTGACGCATTACCAAATTTATTTCAGCTGTGCCGATATCACCGATTTCATCAACAGATGTTTCATAGCACAGGCAGGTATGCATTTCATAACCAAAGGCTTCACGCATCAAGTTCTGCAGTTCCCATACATCCGACGCGGCACGATAACTGCCCATTGACGTGCCAATGATATTAAATATTTTCTTTCTCTTTCTCTGTTCTTTACAAGGAAGATTATTGACCAGCAATTTATAAACTTCAGTCAGACCTATGCTGTAGTCGCCCCTAAATCCTCCCTGCTCAAATGCAACCAGCTTCGCCTGAACTTCTTTCTGCATATAATTGCAAACGCCTTTTATATCAGTACCAATAACTGCGGAAATAGAAGATGCCACGACAAAAATAACTTTTGGTTCATAGCTTTTATCCAATTCGATAATAGCTTCTTCCAAACGGGTAACATCGCCCATGACTACATCGTCTTCGTTCATATGTGTTGTAAACAGCCTCTGCTGCCAGTCTACTCCTAAAGCTCCATAAAAGCCCATACTAAAATGGGTTGTCCCGGCCGGGCCATATTCAAGAATGATGCTGTCTTTTACGCTGAGCAGACTCCAAATGATACCCATTCTGTCTGACGGAACAGGCAAATATCTGCATAAACTCATAAGCACAGCTCCTTTCTATATTCTTTGGCTTCCCTAACAGACTTGACTAGCTGCTGCAGTAAATATCCTGTAACTTCAAAACCAAGCATGCCACTTGCTCTGTCACTGTGAACAATGGCAATACCTTTTTGACGCAGTCTGTTGCCAAATTCATGTCCTAAATATAAATAAGGAGACAATACATCATACACATATTGCAGCGGCGCGATATTAGCCGCTTTGCAAACATAAGGGTCTGTATACTGCAATATTTCTTTTGCATAAGGCTCATCTGCTTCTGTATATCTGTTGGTTTGAATCACCTGAGGCACCATTCCCAGGGAACTGAGGAAACAGTTCATTTCAAAAACTGCATACGGCGTATTCCCGTAAATATAAGTAATCCCCTCCAGTTCACACTTAGTTTTTTCGATTTCCTCTCTTGCATTTTGATAAAGCCCTTCCAATTCTTCCGGCAGCTCCAGCTCCAAGTACCCAAAAAGATTTTTATAGGCTTCATAGATTTTTTCGGGAATAACAAATTTATTGAAGTAAACGTAAGGGATACCAAATTTTTCCTGCATCTTTTGGGCCAGCGGCAGCGCAATATCATTAACGACAATATTCACTTTCGCTGCAGCAGCATTTTTTATATCGTCTACCGAGCAGCCGCAGGGCAGCTGCAAACCGATTTTTACGCCGGCTTTCTGCAACATGGCATAAAGCTCTGTCGTAGCAAAATCACCCATTCTCTGCCCCAGCAAATTGACACTGTTGTCACAATCACACGATTTCATCATTTCAGCACAAACAGTAATCGTTCGTTCCAGACCAGGCAAATGGTCCTCACATTTAAAATGCTCAGTATGAACCGGCAGCACCGGAATACCATAAAGCTCACTGAGACCTTCTGAAATAGCGTCAAAGTCATCACCAATTATTTCAATGACACAGGTAGTTACCAAAAATACACATTGGGGGCGATATTCTTCAATTATTTCTTTAAAAGCTTCCTGTACCTTTTCCGCACTGCCAAAGGTTACATCATGGTCATCCAAAACGACTGAAACACAACGGCCGCCAATACCCCCAAATTTTTCAGAATGTATGGTCATACTTTTAGTGTAATAAGTGCATTCATCCGTACCAACCACAACGATCAGGCTATCCTTGATGCCACCAACAGCCATAGCCGCACCCATCAGAGGACAGTGTGTCCCCGGGAACAAAGCATGAGTAAGCTGTGGTATATCTTTAATGCTTTGTACCTGACTCAATTTAGCAAGTTTTTCAACCAGCTCTTTTCCATCCATCGCCATAAAAAACTCCTTTTATCAACTTATTTCTTTAAACATAATTAAAGGCTTCTTACGCCCAGGAATCTGCACTATATCACAATCTACGTCGTAAACCTCACGCATCATTTTAGGTGTGATAATATCCTGCGGACGACCTTCACCATACTTACAGCCATTTTTCAAAACTATGATCCGGTCACTGATCTCCAGCGCATGACTTAAATCGTGCAGGACCATCACTACGCCGATCCCCGCCTCATGGTTCAGCCTTTTTACAAGTTTCATCGTTTCCTGCTGATGCGCAATGTCCAAATATGTAGTCGGCTCATCCAAAAACAAAATTTCCGGCTGCTGCGCCAATACGGTAGCTATCCATACCCGCTGCGATTCCCCGCCCGAGCATTCCTGAATAGATTTATCCCGCAGAACCCAGGTACCTGTTGCTTTCAAGGCCCACTCTATTATCTTTTCATCTTCTTCCGTATTCTGTTCGTACCACTTCTGATAGGGTACGCGCCCATAACCTACTAAATCTCTGACTTTAAAATCAGGAGGTGCGCAATGGCGCTGCGGCAAAACACCAATACATTTGGCAAGTTTTTTTCTGTCGATATTGTACAGATCCTCCTGATTCAGATAGACGCAGCCCATACTACAGCGCAGCAATCGTGTCAGCGCTTTCAGCAGAGTAGATTTACCTGAACCGTTAGGGCCGATGATAGTCGTTATCTCACCTTTTTTTACAGTAATATCCATTTCCCTGACTACAATACGCCCATCGTAACCGATCTCTAATTTTTCACCCTTAACTTCCACTTACTTTGCCCTTCTTTCTTAACATATACAAGAAAAACGGTCCGCCGGTAACTGCCATAACAATACCTACAGGTATCTCCATCCCAGGTATAAGTGTCCTCCCCAAAGTATCTGCCGCCAGAAGAATCACCGCACCCAAAAGCATACTCACCGGCAGCAGTGCTTTATAGTCGGAGCCAACCATCATTCTCGCAATATGCGGGACAACCAGCCCTACAAAACCGATCATACCGGCCTCTGCTACCGTCGCAGCTGCCAAAAAAGCAGCCACCGCAGATAAAAAGATACGTACAAAAGTTACATTTACACCCAGGCTTTGAGCCATTTCGTCACCCAGCTGCAAAATGTTGGCATTTTTTATACAGCATACGCCTAAAACAAGACCAATAAAAGCATACACCGTAATGATATAAACATGATCCCAGGAACGTCCCGAAAGACTGCCGTTCATAAAAGATAAAACACTGGAAAGATTATCAGAATTCAATAATTGCAAAAAGGAGTTATACGCTCCCAAAACCGTATTTATCGCAACACCGGACAAAATTATTCTGACAGTATCAATCCCATCGCGCCAGGCCAGCAAATAAATAAGTACACAGGCCAAAGCCGCACCGCCAAAAGCAAAAAGCGGCACTGATGAAACCAAAGTCGGAAACAACAGTAGAATCGTCGTTGCCGCAGTAGCCGCACCGGCAGAGACGCCTATAATCCCAGGATCAGCCAGAGGGTTACGCATGACAGCCTGCAAAAGAGCACCTGCAACAGCAAGGCAGGCCCCTACTTCGACTGCCATAATAAGACGCGGTAACCGCAAATTATAAACAACTACCCTCACCGGTCCGCTTTCATCATAAAAAAGAGCCTGTATGATCTGCTGCAGCGAATACCCAGCACTACCAACTCCCAGCGCAACAACAGCCAGCAATAATAATACTGCCACTAAAACCAGGCAAACCATACTTACCCGCAGGACATTTACTTCTTTACCCATTTTGTTTCAGCTTCTTCGCATCAATAATATCGATCAATTCATTTATATTATCAATAACATTGATCCCGGCTGTCGCAACATATTTTATCGGCAGATAAATAACCTCATGTTCGCGTATCGCCTTAATATTGTTCCAGTATTCAGGGTTTTTGGCAAAATCCTCTTCCATTACCTGCTGATGCTCTGCCGCAGTTTTAGAACCGCCTACACAAAACAGTAAATCCGGTTCGTAAGATAAAGCCTGCTCCAGATCAATCAATACCATCTTATTGTTCTGATACACATTTTCGTACCCCAGCATATCCAGCATACTGCCTAAAGTCCCATCTTTACCCTGTATATAATGACGCGGCGGGGCTGATTGCAGCACCATAACTTTTTGCCCTTTATTTTCCTGTCTTTTTTCGGCCATTCTGGCTTCCAATTTGTTGAACCTGTCCGTAATAGCTTCAGCACCTGCATTATGTTGACCAAAGGCTTTGATCAGTACGTCAGTCAATTCCTTGATCGACTCATAAGATACAACATGCCCGGCATCAACATAATAAACAGGTATTTTTTCACGATCCAGAATTTTCCCATAAGTATCCTTAGACTGATAACCTACTATCACCAGATCTGGTTCCAAAGCAATAACTGATTCGATATCAAAATTAGAATTCATCGACACATTCAGCAGCTTTGCATCCTTCACCAAATCTGCAGGCCATTCCAGCATCGCCGCCTGGGGCACAGCAACCTGCTTAATACCCATCTCATACAGTGCCAAAACCGGAGTATGCACTAAAGATACGACTCGCTGAGGCTTTGCTTTTAAAATAACCGGTTCAGTAAAACCATAAGCCTGCAGCGTAGGTGTATACTCAAGTTTATAAGTTTCACCGGCAGCAGCCGACACATCTTCACTTTTACTGCCTGTATTAAAGCAATAATACAAAAGCGCACTTACTATAACGACTACTGCCAACAACAACAATTTATTTTTCATTATTCATCCCCCTTAGTATCTTCACTCATTTCTAAAACTTTATCAGCCAACTCCTGATAGATCTTGACCATCGGCGAAGCCTGTACAAATTCGCTAACCGTACCGCCCTGATTTTCAGCTGTTTGTATATCTCCCGAACGTGGAACATACATTACGACCTCGGTTTCAATCTCAGCGGCAGCCTTGGCCACCAGTTCCTGTTCATTCTCAATATTTTTAGCGTTCAAAATAATGCCTTTCAAGCGAGCATAACCCCTGCGGCCAAAGTTTTTGATCGCCTGAGCAATATTATTAGCCGCATAAAGCGCCATCATCTCTCCTGAAGAAACAATAAACACTTCTCTGGCATAACCACCCCTGATAGGCATTGCAAAACCGCCGCAAACAACGTCGCCGAGCACGTCATAAATGACGATATCCGGCTTATAGATTTCAAAAGCCTTCAACTCCTCCAGCTTTTCAAAAGCTGAAATAATACCGCGCCCTGCACAGCCTATGCCAGGTGTCGGACCTCCTGCTTCTACACACAGGACGCCACCAAAGCCTTCAAAAACAATATCTTTTAATTCTAAAGCTTCCCCCTTTTCTTTAAGCTGTTCTAAAACAGTAGGAATACGCATCCCCTTCATCAAATTCTTAGTTGAATCAGACTTAGGGTCACAACCTACCTGCATTACTTTATAACCTTTAAGCGCCAATGCCGCCGATAAATTTGAAGTAGTAGTAGACTTGCCAATACCGCCCTTGCCATAAATCGCAATTTTTCTCATCAATAAACTGCCTCCCTTAAAAATAAATAGCTCACTGTTTTCAAGCAAAAACATTCTATATTTAAATCAATATAAACAACTTTATTCATAAAATAAAATGCAATAGAGTTAGCTGTGGCTAACTCTATTGCATTTTAACACTCTTTAACTTTAGTGTCAATACAAAAATACCCGATCAATGTATAAATTCTCACATCGACCGGACATTATTTAAGCCTCCTAATATAGCTCCGGATAGGCATGCCCCTTGATATAGTGAAGCTGCTGATATTTTTCCAGCCAAGTTTTAAAAACTTCTTCAGGATGCAGCTCTGGCAGATATTCAGGATATAAAAATTTTGCAATATAGATCGTACCAACCAATTTCGACGCACCGCCATGCAAATAATGCGAAAGCAGCAAAATCCGATCATTACGTACAGCATCAATACCTGCCCAACCGCTGCGTAAAACAAGCTCCTTTTTGATTGCTTTCTCTTCCTCTATAGTCGGCGGCTGATAAGAAGAATAAGCATTGGCATCTGCTACTTTGACAATATACTGAGGATCTTTCTCGATTATCGCTTCCTGATCAACCTGCGATCCTTTAGCAGCGGCAAAAATATTATCAGCGCCTGAATATTCAACCATTTTATAAAAATAATCGCCCGGCACTGCTGTTTTTCCAAGAGTCCGATATTCAAAATACAAACTTCTGCGGGGGACGCCTTGAAGTTGCTTTTGTATATAAGCCAGTTTATCGTTAAAATAATTTACTAATTCTTCTGCCTGTTCTTCCCTGCCAAAAATTCTGCCGATCAGCCTGCAGTTATCAGCAAACTGATCTGTATAATAAGAATTTATGACAATTACTTTGATCCCAAACCTGTCCAACATCTCCTGCGCGTCCCGCCATGTTCCCTCACCGGTAATAATTACAGCCTGCGGCGCCAACTCGGCCAGTTTTTCATAATTCATCGCATTTTGACTGATACCAAATACCTGTGCTTCATTAAATCTGTTTTTGAAGCCAGACTGATCTTTAAAAATATAATTATCAACGCCGACGATTTTATCTATGGCACCAACAGCAGTAATCAACTCTGCGTTATAAACATTACAGACAGCAACTCTTTCCAGCGGATACGGAAGCTCTACCTTACGGCCAACGCTATCCGTAACTACGATAGTTTTTTGCTGCTCTGCCTTTCTCCTGCCATTATCATCAGCACAGCCAAACAGCATCATTCCACAACACAGCAGAAGCATTATTGCTATTATCTTACTCATCTTTATAAACACCTATCAATAAATTTTCTATTACATTAACAGTCATTTCATATATTTTAGGGATATCAGCCTGAGATGCGGATCTCCTGCTGATATTTCCATACATTCATCTGTAAACCCTTTTTTAGAAAACACTAGGAAGCGTTTATCAACACCTGTAAAATGTTCACCTTTAGCGAGCAATTTTTTCAGTACGTCACTGTCAGCTTTTTTATTGCTCCAATTACAATCAATCAGACAAATAACATCAGTATCGTCAGCAATAAAATCAACTGAAATTTTATTACTGCCGCTGCCCTGCCACCACGGGCTTATTTGCTCAAAATCGCACATGAAATCATTGCGTTTTTTTAATTTATAACAATACTGCAAACAGATCTTTTTAAAAATATGGGCAGCAAATAAGTCTATTCTCGGCATAATATTATTGCGCAGAACCTGATGCCCGCGTCCGATCGCAATCGAACTCATATATGGAAAAACAAACTGATACCAGAAAACAAACATATTATTAGCAATTTCATAATAGCTGATTTTGTTACTGCTGCTAAAAGCAGGATTGACACGCTGCAAAATTCCCATTGTCAGCAGTACATTCAAGTATTTTGAAACCTTGTTGCATTCCATATCGGCAGCCGCTGCTATTTCGTTCAGCCGCCCTGCCCCGCAGGCAACAGAACAAAGGATAGTATTATATGTAGCGGGTTCCCTTAAATAAAGTTTTAAGAGCTGTATTGGTTCCTTATACAATGGAGCTGCTGGTTCAAAAAACAATTTTTTCAGATTGTCCTTAAAAGACAGTTCCGCATCCAAATAACTCATATAATGGGGATTGCCACCGGCTGCGCCATATAAAAATAATTTCTCTTCTTCTGTAAAGCCTTCCAAAAATGGCTGTGCTTCCCAATAATCCATAGCGCCTAATTTTATAACTGCATTAATGTAATTTTTTATCTGCATCTCCTGATTTTTCAGCAATACCCGCTCCATCTCAGCAAAAGGCGCTCCCGAAAAAATAACTGATAGTCTCAACTGCTTTTTATATTTTTGAGCATATTTAGCAAATGCCGTAAAAAATTCCGGTGCAGAATCAAACAAATACTGTACATCATCTATTACCAGAACCAGCCGCTGCTGTGTGGCCTTAAAAAACAACGTGCTTAATACACTATCCCAGCTGCGGAATTCATTTTTTGGACCCCAAAGGCCCTGCTCTTTTAATTCCAGGCAAAAAGCCGCCAAATTTACAGTTGACAACGCATTGCGGGCAGCAAAATAAGCAGCAGATTTTTTTTGTAAAAACTCCTGCAGCAAAGCAGTTTTACCGATTTTATATTCACCGCTCACAAGTACTACATTTAAAGAATTTTTTGCATACAATTTTTCTAAAAGGCCTAATTCTTCACTGCGTCCAATAAACATAGCGGCACCTTCCTACTCATAAGTTGTATTTTATTTTAACACAACTCATAGCCGAAAAGCAAAAGGGAAACATAATTATGTTTCCCTTTGCAACTTCTAAAAATTATAATTCACCCCTACGCGGAAAGTCCTTCCCATCGTATAATACAAATTATTGTTGCTCGTTCCGCCAACATTGGCAATATCCTTACGATTAAACAAATTATCGACATCAAAGGTAGCCGTCACGTTTTTAGCAACGTTATAACCAAGATGCAAGTTAGACACTAAAAGCGGCGAAGATATTTCTGTTACAGTAATTTTTTCACTGCTGACGCCGTTTTTAAAACGATTGCCCCAATAGCTCAGATTTAAGGCCGCACTAAAATCACGATTCACATAATTTACACCGCCGTTTATCTGATAACGGCCCAAAGTATCTATCCAAGCCTGACCTTCCTTATACATACGCTGAGGTTTAGCAAACACCGCACCTACATTATAAGTAAAATGTTTATCTACATCCTGTTCATACCGCAGTTCAATACCGGTATTGCGATATTTGGCAGCATTAGTTTGATAAGACTGATTATCCACCAAATTTTTAACAGCTACTATTTGATCTTTAATGTCTATTCTAAAAGCAGTAAGATTTAACCGGCGTCCATTTTCACTATACTTATAACCAATTTCATAATTCCAGCCATGTTCTGCTTCCAAATCCGGATTAGGAACAACTACACTGCTGGCATAATAAAGATTTCTAAAAGTAGGCATTCTAAACGATTTTCCAACGCTGGCATAAACAGAATTATGTTCATCAAATTTGGTTATAGCCTGTATCTGCGGCAAAAATTCGTTATAATCACCAGCCTCCGACCTGATTAAATCTTCTCTGGCACTGAAAATAATATTCGTGGCACGGCTCAGTTTTCTATCATACGAACCATAAACAGAATAATTATTAAGCGCATAAGTACCAAAATGTGCCGGATCCTTTAATATACTGCTGCTGTCGCCAAAGGTTTTAAATTTTTGATTATCGTTTTTGTAAGTTTCACGTTTAGCGCTGATACCAATCAATCCTGTTGCTTTATCGCTGCGCCAAACTTTTTTCGTATCCAGACCATACTGTTTATGATCACTTTTCTCCCACTCTACATTCGTCGGGTTCACTACATAATAATCAGGATTTTCGATTCGTCTCTGATTATAATAAATTTTAGCATCCCAGCCGTTTTCATCATTGTATGCTATCTGTGCAAAATGTTCACGGTCATCATACATAAAATGCTGTAAAATATTTTCATTATACTTATAATTAGTTGTATATTTCTTTTTATTGAACATATAACTGAATTTAAACCGGTCATCAAATTTATAGTTAAAAGCCAGATGATCTTTTTTACTGTCGCCAAATCCAATATAGTAAGGAACATCAGTACCATTTATTTTTCTAGTACCTAAACGCTCCGTCATATTGCCGGTAGAACCAAATTCATTTCTGCCGAGAGCCAGACTTGCTTTACCCATGCCTATGGTGGCAGCATAATCACGCTGTCCTTTATTTCCGGCAGCTACACGCAGCGAATTTTTCATCTGATCCTTAGTTATAATGTTAACAACTCCGCCTAATGCCTCGCTGCCGTAGAGCACTGCCCCCCCACCCTTGACAATTTCTACTCTTTCCACTTCATCCAAGTTAAGCATATCCAAATGATTAACATTGTTAAATGAAGCCGGCACTCCATTGATCAAAACCAAAGTACCGCCATCAATACCGCGCAAATTGATTTGGCTGCTGCCGGTTATCCAGTTCTGATCATGTGGCCCCATATTAGTAAAATAAACACCGCCTTTGTACTTCAAGGCATTCGCCACATCGCCGGCACCTGTTTCCTTTAACTGCTCACCTGTATAAACAACAGTGTCAACAGGCGTATCCAAATTACTTTTTTCATACCCAAGGGCAGTCACATTTATTCCATCCAAAACGAATTCCGACAGATTTTCTTCTGCATAAGCCGATCCTGTTAAAAAGCTTGTTCCCAAAATCACTGTACACATCAAACGTCCCAATTCAAATTTTTTCACCAAAATACAGCTCCTTTATCACTTACTTTGATATCATAAATCAAACCATTTATCGATATTTATTTATTAATAAGCTCTTATTTATGATATCTATTCCCATTGAGTTTGAATTTTAACATTCATAATTTTTCCAGTCAATATTTGTAAATTTTTCCAGTCAAAATATTTTTCGTGTGTACAGTTGATACAAAGGCATAAATCCTGCCTTTTAAGCACTACTTATAAGTATTATTATTGATGTCAAAAAGTATTTTCAAACAAGATACTACTTATAAATAGAATAATAACCGTTGATACATTAAATGTATCAACGGTTATTATTCCGTATATTCTTTTATTTCTGTTTATTCGCCTCAAAAAAAGCGTTATAATCCTCAACTACTTTATTAGCGCTTGCGATCGCCTTGTTCCGCTGGCCGATGATCTTGTTGAGATCATTAGTAGTACCGTCAATATACTTCTGCACCGCTTTTAAATAATTATCAACAGCGGCAATATATTCAGTCACTGCCTTAGCATCCTTAAGCGATTCGGGCTTTACAGGCACTGCCGGAACAGCCTCTTCAAGCAAAGGATATACTGCCGTTAAATTAGTCGCATTCGGGTCAACAGGCGTTTCAGCCTGTTTTTCTTCTGCAAAGCCAACCGCTGCCAGACTAAAAGTCAATACCACAGCCAAAAATAAAGTTGTAATTTGTTTTTTCATCATGCACCATCCCTAATATTTTGACAACATTCAAACATCATCAATATTTTTTTCTTTTGCCTTCAACTTGTCAAGCTCTGCTTCCGCCTGCCTGAAACACCTATAACTGCAATAATACCTGCGCAGCTTGTTAATCGTCCTTTTATAAGTATGCAAACTTTTATTACCAAAAAATTCTTTAACGCAGCAGGCACAATTCATTGTTCTGCTGTTTAAAGTACTATCAAAATTATCATATCGTGTCATCATCGCAGTTTCAATTCCAACCCTTTTCAAATTCACCACTCCAACAAATCCTAATGCAGTACAAAATTGACCGGCATCGTAATATAACAACGTACAGGACTGCCATATGTATCTTTAGCCGGGCTGAAATTCCAATTATATACAGCCTCAACAGCAGCGCCGTCCAGAGCCTCATTGCCGCTGCTGCGCGCAACAAAAGCATTCTCAACACTGCCGCCCGAACTTACAAGCATTTTTACATAAACAGTACCCTCGATCTCTCGATTTCTGGCGGCAGGAGGATAACGAGGATCCGTACTGGATACTAAATCCGGCGGTGTTACCGGAACCCCGCTGCCGCTTCCAGAACCACTGCCAGTACCCGAGCCGCTGCCTTCACCGCTGCCCTGCCCTGTCCCAGCCCCTGTTCCTTCACCGCCACCGGTACCAGTACCACCGGTTTCACCGCTTTTAACATTACTCTGAGCCGCTTCACTCGACGTACTGCTCGACTGCGGTTGTCTGGGCTGCTCCTGCTGCTGCGTCTGCGGCTTCTGCTTTCTGTCAACTGTTCTTACCGGCGCAGACTGCTGTTTTTGCTGCTGCACCGTAGCAGCAGCAGTTTCAGCAGTTCCCTTCTCGGCGGCAGCGCTGCCTTTACCACCACCGCCTCCACCTCCGCCCAAAGTTACCTCTAAAATCTGCGGCGGCCTTTGTGTAAAACGGTATCCCAAAATACCCAGCAGGGCTGCGGCAATAATATGAACTGCAAGCGCAATGGCAATACCCTTGCCAAAACGTCTGCCTCTATCCGTCATTTGCCATCACCCAGATCCGTTGCCAAGCCAAAGCGTGTTACTCCCGCGCCCTTCAACTCATCCATAAGCTTGATAACCGTTTTATAATTAGCCTCGCCGTCGGCGCGGATAATCACCGAAAAAGCAGCGTCACGTTTACTTTCAGCAGCTGCGTTAGCAACCAGCTGTTTCATCTCGATCTTATTATCTTCCAGATACAACACGCCGTCTTTTTTTACCGTCACCGCAAAATTACTTTTGCTTACGGTCTCTGAATTCTGCGCCACCGGCAGCCTGATCGGGATGGTTTTTATTTCGCTCATATACATCGTACTGACGATAAAAAATACCAGCAGCAGAAAAATCATATCTATCATCGGGCTCAGCATCAGCTGCGGCGGCAAGCTCTGTTTTCTAGGTCGTCTGCGCATCTTCTACACCGCCCCTCAGTTTTTACTGCCGCCATTTTTGGCCTGAACGATATCAATCAACACATTGGCGACCTCGTAAATATTCAACGAAGCAGTTTTGACCTTGCTTGACAAGTACGCATAGATGCACATACCCATGATCGCAATACACAAACCAAAAACAGTCGTTATCAAAGCCTCGCCAATACCGGCAGTTACCGCCATCGGATTCTGCGCCCTTTCATTCAAAGCGTTGAACGAACTGATCATACCTGTAATAGTACCCAAAAGGCCAAGCATCGGCGCCAGGCCAATAACAACGCTCAAATAATCAAGATTCTGCTCCATCCCATCAATGGCCCTGTCAGCCTTAGAATAAACAATCGACTCCAGCCTTTTGCCAAGATCCTCGTTGATATCCAAAGTCTCTGTCGCCAGCTCTGCCGCATCACCCTTATTCATACCGGCAAACTCACGTGCCCCGACAATATTAAAATCATTCATCAGGCGACAAAACTCCATAACAAAATCAGTACTCGAAAGCGCCTTTTTATAATATAAATAACGCTCCACACCAATAGCGATAGCGGCAAGCGAACATAACAGCAGCGGCCACATACAAGCCCCGCCTCTTTGAAAATAATCTATAGCTCCGGCAAAAATACCCATTTCTGTATACCTCCAAAATCAATTGAATTTTTCAGGATAAGCGGCTTCAGCCAGATCCCTGATTGCATAAACTATATAATGTGTCGTACTGTATAAATAAGTGTCACGTAGCTGCACGACCCTTTTATTCTTTACAGCATTAACACTTTGATAAGCTCGGTTCTGCAAAATCTCCTCCCGCATCTTAGACGGGTCCTGCTCGTTATCATACTTCCAGCTGGGAATAACAAGCAAATCAGGATTCAGCCTGATCAGCGTTTCCTCAGAAAAAGCAGCATTCGGCGGCAAGTCATATTCCGCCACCACATTCTTCACCTCGGCATAATTACAGATATCGGCAAAGGTAGTACCCTTAGCCCCAAATGGCCCCATATAAGAAAGCGCCATCACACTGATATGTTCTTCAGGAGCGATATTGCCTACTCTTGCCCTTACAAAAGCAAGCTCCTTCTCCATACCTGCCACGATCTTACCGCCGGCAACACGTTCATCAACAACATTTGACAGCTCACAAATAGTCTGTTTGATCTCTTTAACAGTAGTCGGCGTTTTATAAACATAAACATTTACACCAGCACCGCGCAAAAGCTCAACAAAATTCAAATCTGTCCAGTTCGGCACCAAAACCAAGTCAGGTTTCTGAGCCAAAACAGACTCCAGACTGCCGCTTTGCACGCGCCCCTTTACCCGTACAGCTTTATCTGCCGCAGGCGAAATTCCGGCATCATCTGCCAGATATGTCAAAGCAGCGATCCGATCAGGCTCTACCATATCCAGCAGCACCTCATCCGCACTCAGTCCCAATGATACTATGCGCTGCGGCTTATGCTCAAAATCCAGCCTTGTTTTAGTTGCATCCACAACACTGTAACCACCACGTCCGGAAGCCAGAGTCTCAATTTCAGAAGACTTGCCGCAGCCTGCCATAAACAATACGGCAGCAGCACCGACAACTAAAACGGCAGCCTTTAATACATACCTACATTTTGCAATCACGCGTTAATCTCCTTCGTCATCGATAGACAATTTTCTGCCGCAGGCAGTAAGCTGTACCTCAATGTTTTTTTCAAAATCGCTGAAATCCCTATAAGCAAGTTCATGCACCACATAATCCGGCTTAATAAACCTTAAAAGCTTCTGCACAGCCTTATCTGTAAAAGGCCTGTGCTGATCTATTTTTATCACATGCTTCATTCGTTCAATATTAGAGCTTTCCGAATCAAAAACACGTTCAAAAGTTTTAACATAGTCTCCGGAAAGAGAACAGTTTAAATGCAGACCCCTGATCAGCTTTCTGTCCTCACCAAGCGCTTTTACTGTTTTTAAAATATACTCGATGCCATCCTCTTCAGTCTGCAGCTCGGGATTAGTATTCATCAAATGCCCGGTATCAAGCATGATCCCAACATTCTTATGTTTTATCTTTTCAAAAAAGGCGCGCACTACTGCAGGCTCTGTCAGCCGCAGTCCCGGCCACCATAAATTTTCAAATAATACCAGAACATCTTCGGGAACCTCGTCAGCCACCCTGTTAAAAACAGCGGCCGCCGCTGTCACGACATCCATATCGCTGTGCTCAAACTTAAAAGTAAAGACCTCTTCAAAAGTACATTCGGCCACATGCCATACCAGATATTCCGGATTTTCGACCAGCGCCGCCTTGATATTATCCCTTATATTGCGCAGCCAGCCCATACAATAAGTAGTACCATAATAATCCTTCACCGCATCTTTAGACGTAAAAAAGCGACTTAATACTTCCTTATCATTCCGATACATCGCCAGCCACATCGGCCAGTAATTCAAATGCACTCCCACAGCCAAATGCTCAAACGACTCAAAATACGGCACATTCCTGTAAACCAGAAGCTCGATCCCATCAAGCCCCAACCCTGCAACAAACTGTTCCAAAGTTTTTCCGGTTTTTAAAATCGCTTTCTCCTGACCCGGCATAAAACAGTAATTGCATAAATGCTTTGTTTTACGCCTCATCCCAGCACCGCCTCAGGCTCGTCACCGTTATCCTTACTGCTCATTTTTTTACTGCGAGACAACGCCCCTCTTTGCGAGCACTTAAACCTTAATCTGTTCACCTCGCGCAATAAAGCAATATAGTTCGCTTTATCAACAGTGATAGTGCTCTCGTCATTGTTTTCAATCTCTTTGATAATTTTCTTTAATTTCATACCCGTATTGGACTGCTGCAGCTAAAACAGCCCACCCTCCTTCAAGTGACTTGCGCCTTGTATCCCAAAAACAAAACAGGAAACTGCCAATGCGTCAGTTTCCTGTCAAAATACATCATCACTACGCACAAGGATACACAGCCGCCAAGCTGCAAAACACAGCAAAAAAGCGACAGTACTGTTTTCTATCAAATAAACAGTACACATGTATCCACCTTGTGCATCGCAAGTCATTACGGATGTTAAAACAGGCAGTTCTCCTGGCTTCGGATCATCGCTCGGCCGCGCCTTCTCAGGTTTCCCCAATGGACAAATGCGGCTTTGCTCCCCGTTACAGTTGCGGGACAGCGCAGGTCTTACACCTGCTTCTCTATTAAGTCCTTTAAGCAATCGCTTTTGGACACCTGCTTTCTTACCATATTAAATTATTTAATTTGATAATCTCATCTTATTCATAATTTATTTTAAATAAACTATATAATTATTATAAACTTCTTGCTTTTTGTAGTCAAGCAAACTTTCATCTTAATATCCTCTGATCACGAAAAAATATTTTTTATTTTCTGCATGATCGTCACATTATCGCTTTTTTTTAAAGCTTCACTTTCAACCATTACAATATCCTGAGCCAGTAAACCTTTTCTTACATATAAAACCGGTGTATGCTCTTCTGCAATCCCCTTTAAAAGCAATGCCGCCTTAGCCTGATCAAAAGCCTGCTGTAAATTAAGGCCAAAGCCGATGCTGGAATAAAACTGGGCCGCAAAAACAATTGCCGCCTCGTCGCCGACTCCGTATTCATACCAATTGCCGCCTCAACCTTCTCCACCACAGCCTTGGCCTCCTGCTGCGAAAAACAGGCATTTAAAAATATCAGACGTATTTTTTTAGACGCCGAAATAACAGCAGCCGTCATCGCCTCTTTTGATACCAGCGTCGTCTTGCCGCTACCATCATCCAAAACTATTTCTCCCTTTTCAGAGCCATGTCCCGAAAAATGAATGATCTCAGGATCAGTCTCATTTATCGCCTGCAAAATATCCAGCGACTGTACTGCCCAGCGGCTAAAAAACTCAATCCCGTCACGTCCTTCCGACTTTCGGATAGCCTCAGTTATCGACCTGACCTCCTGATCTAAAGACAGCTTCTGCGTATCCTGAGGATTAGCCGCTAAAAACAAAATCGTCAACTTATCAACCGGCTGCTGCGGCTTGATCGCCTGCTCTATTTCTGCGCCAACCTGCAAAGCACGCTCGCGCATAAGCTGCGACTTCTGTCCGCATAAAAGAATAAACTTATTTTCTTCCTCCAGCAGCTCATTTTCTGTTTTAGCAATCTCCTGCTCTATCTCATTGATTTTTTTACAAGCTTCGGCCCTCTCATCCTTCAACTGAACCAGTTTAGTCTTTTTATTCATGATCGAAGCCTGAGCCTTTGCAAATTCTTTATCGTTCATCATGCTTCCGCCTGCCTGAAATACTCGTCGATACCGGAGGCAATAGTCCCGGCAAAAGCCGGCAGATCATTTTCCAAAAGCTCCAGATCATCGTTATTATCAATAAAAGCCAGCTCCATCAAAATAGCCGGCATCACAGTCCGGCGCAGCACATACAGCCCCTGGCGCTCTTTGCAGCCACGGTCTATCGTCGGCACCTTGCTCAAAATCTTCCTCTGCACAGCCTCACCCAAAAGCCGGCCCTGCCCGCTGTAATATAAAGTTTCTGTACCGCGGGCATTGCGGCCCGGCGAAGCATTGCAATGCAGTGAAACAAAAATATCGGCCGGCCAGTCGTTAGCAGCAGCCACCACAGCATCCAGATCATCACTCTGCAGCACCATCACCTCATGCCCCGCTCTTTTTAAACCGCATTCCAGCAAAGCTCCGGCCTGTTTGGTAACATCAGCCTCACGTACATCATAATCAATGTTCACAGCACCGCTGTCAACGTTCGGGTCATGCCCAGGATTAACAAAAACCTTCATTGCCCACGCCCCCTTTAAACGTACAAATCAACTAAAATAGCAGCTCATTTCTCCGTTGCCACTTTCCTCGTCGGCCAACCCCTGCACTGCCATTAAAATGCTTAAACTGAAAATAATTGCCGCAATAAATTTTCTCTGTTTCTTACCACCATTTTTATCTAATTATGCTTAGCATTATTCAATAAAAATTTCAACAAAGTATCGGCAAAACTCTGCCCGGGAACTTTTTTCCATATACCTGCACCGCTGCGTTCATCAACAAGTCTGCCTTCCCCAGTATAAACACTAGTCTGCACAGTTTTATAAACCTGCTTCCGTAAATCAAATATCAGCATCATATCGCAATATGCCACTTTTTCATCAGCTGCCAGCTTTGAAGAATAGTTTTCATATAACTGCTTTAAAATCTTGGTGTCTTTAAAAACAGTACGCATCAAAACCTGTTTTTCATTTTTACTTTTATTTCCCTCTGTGTCTTCGACGGGCTTGATACTATCATATTCAAACAAATAATTGCCGGTCTCACTGCTCATCAGCAGGGTCCAACGTTCTGCCTCCAGTTCTGCCTCAGTCTTTTTAGGCTGCACAGAAAGCTCAAAAGCCCATGGGTCGGCAGGTATCTCTTCCTGCTTTTCGGCAGCATAAGCCGGAAGCAGTAAAGAACAACTTAATAATACCACTGTAAAAAATCTATACATCACTATCCACTCCACTCATACTTTATTTAATATATATTTGCTTAGTGCACTAATAATACTGCACTAAGCAAATATAACAAGCTGCCGCACAGCCTTCCCTTTTGGGAAGGCAATGCGGACACGCTTGTCAGAAACACTAATTTTAAATTGATAAAATTCGATTATTTCTTTACTTTTTCAGCCAGTTCGCGAGCTTCTTTGGCCAAACGGATATGGGAGGCCAAAGACTTGGAAGCAACAGCCAGATTCAGACCGCGGGTGGCAGGAATAGACGGAGCAATAAAGCAGGCAGAGTTGAGATTACCACCAGTATAATCGCTCATCTCGGTAATGCTAAAGGTTCTGTTTGCTGTTACTGCCGTAGTGGGAGTTCCGTCATAAACAGCGATTGGAGTACCTTTAACAAACCACAAGCGGCTGCCGTCAGCATGGATGCCCCACAAATAGCCCGGATCATTAACTGCTACGACTTCCGTCCAGTTAGCCGGAGCAGTAATATCAGTAATGGTGGTGTGATAAACGCTGCCTACCAGATTCGCAAAACCACTGTCATAATGACCTGCGAAAATATAAACATTATTAGCATCCAGAATAGAAATGTCACGGAAGTCGCCTTTTTGAGTCGGGTTTGTGATATTGACTGTAGTTACACCAGTTTGTGTGAAGTTTGCCAAGTCAACGATGCACAGATTGGTATCAGCATTGCCGCTGCCTGCATTTTGCATACCGCCCAGCGAGCAGACATACAGCTTATTATCATACAAATCAAGTGTAAAGGAATTTTTACCGGCAGTTACATAAGCATTATCATAAGTCAATGCCCCAGTTCTTGCATTGATAGCAAATCTTACCACAACGCTGTCATAATAAGTTCCATAGCCGCTGCCTTTATTGACATAGAACAAAGCGTACAATTTGCTGCCAACTACAGTCAACGCCTCACCATGGTAAACGCCATCACTGTAAGGATTAACAAAACCAGTAAAATCTGCCGGAAAAGCATATTCGCGAGTTTGTGTATAATTGTTATCCATATCAACAACAGCGATTTTGGAAAGGTCATAACCGGTACCAAAAAGCCATCTACCGCTGGTAGCTACGCCATGCAGGTTGGCAACACCAGACCAAACTATAGGCGTAACCAAAGAAGACCAGGTCGCAGCCTGCGGGTCAATGATCTGATTAGGTTCAGAAGTAGAAGTATAATTATATTGGCGCAGCACCAGACGGCTGCTGTTTCTATCAAAAAAATTAAAGAAAGCCGGATCACCATTAAGCTTAGGATTATCAATCTTATTTTTTACTGCAGACAAAGCAGTGGCAGCCGCAGCACGTTCACCATTGATAGCACCTTGCAGTACCTTCGGAATAACCGGAATTTGTAGCCGTATAGGCAAATAGATTTTCACTCATTTTTTACACGCTCCTTTAATTTTAAAATCTTTTTAATAATAATGTTACCTGCATCTCTTTATAACTCTGCCTTAGCCCATGGGCCTCACCTCCTCAGCATACTGCTGCCTGGTATTTTAGTAAGTATATTGCAAAGTCGCATAATAAGTGCGCCCCTGAATCGGATATTGGATATTTCTTATCTCGCCGTTACCATACATATCTAAATACATATCATTGGATTTATTCAAGACATCATTACAACCCACTGCTAACTGTAAGGATTTATTAAACTTATATTTTACGCCCACATCCATAGTCGTCAGCGAGGACTGCCACTTTACAGCACCTGTAGTTAAAGGAATAGCATCTGTAACTACTTTGCCTACGTGACGCATTTGTGTAAACAGGCTCCAATTTTTATCCGGGCGATAGGTAAACCGGGCTGTACCTTCCCATTTTGGCTGATAGGTCATAACGCCTTCAATTTTTCCATCTTTATTCCATACTTGCTGCCCAGGTATCGCACTCAGGTCGTATAAAACATTGGAAGGATCGGCATATGTAGCCTGCAGATTGACGTCCCATTTCTGCCATGACAGATCTGCCTGCAGCTCAACGCCGTTGACTTTACCGCTGGCAGCATTATTGTAAACAAAGAAGAAACTATTCCAGGAAGATAATTGCAGCAGTCGTTTGGAATCGCGCCCAAAATAAGTTATCTGGAACTTAGCTGTATCGGCACCCAGCCACTTGCCGTCCCAAATGGCACTGATATCCCACTGCTTGCCTTCCTCCGGCATAGGAAAGACACTGGCAGACCCGCCTACATTGGGCATCGGCAGAATACCGGCACCGTCGCCGGCGATCTCGTACATATTGAGCAGCCGGTAGTAAGTGCCGCCTGTCGCCCTCAGCGTAAAGTGATCGTTAAACTGTTTTTTCAGTGCCAGCTGCCAGGTCACCTTATCATCCGTCTGTTCATCCGTTTGCCCCAGCCATTTGATATGCTGCGGGTCATTCTTTTCGTCATAACGGTCGCTGCGCCCTAAAATCTTAGAACGATTATAACGAATGCTGGGCGTCAGCCAAAAATCGCCTTTTTTATTTAATGTGATCGTGTCCTGAATCTGCGCATTAATGATCTCCTGCTCATAATAATTACGCCACCTGCTGCGGGTATCTTCGTTAGCATGTTCAAAGTCAAACATTTTCCAGCCGTCAATATCCATTTTTTCTTTAGAGGCATCGACCAGAAACTCTATCAAGTGCCTGTTGCCGGCTTTATAGCTGCCGTCAATTTTTGCGCCCAGTCGACGGCTGTCATATTTGCTCCATAAGCTGTTAGCCGCCAGAGTATTTAAACCGTTTGTTGCTTCAAGCACCTTTTCTAAATTCTGCCAATCATCAATATAATAATCTTTATCCTGCTTTAAATAGTTGATACTCCAGCCCCATTCCAAATTACCGACAGTATCGCGTCGGCCTAAAAGCAATTCCTTCGCCGTTAACTCCTGATTACGAAAATAATACATATTAGGCTTGCCGTAAGGCATATTTACTGCCCAATCCTGATCCACAGTCCAAAGCGGGGCATAATTTTTATCAATAGGATGCGGCAGATGACGTTTGATTTTTTTCCAGGTAGCTTTGGCCAGCCAGTGATCATCCTGCCATTTGATAATGGCATCGGTGTTTTTATAATCATTAGCCTTACGCCAGCGTTCAGCACTTTCAAGTTTGTCTAATTGGTAACTATCGCTTTTATATAAATTTTCTTTGTAATTAGGATCAGCATATTTGGCATAATAAAACTCCCAATCATGCTCCATAACATCTCTTCCACCATAGTCATCAGGATCCTGTTGCCAAAAAACTTCATAAATATCGCCGCCCGGAGCACACCTTGTTACCATCTCATCAATTGATGTAACCTTACCCAAGCTAGGTTCTTCCATTCCAAAGTCAACATCGTAGCTAATTTGCTTATTTATTCTATCAGTGGTATTTTCCAAATCTTTATAATAATATTGCAAACGCTCTTTGTAGGTTCTGTCATTATCAAAATTCTTATATTTAAAATCGCCTTCACTCTGGTCGCGGTTGATACCGACCATCAAAGCGCCTCCGCCCAGAGGAGCGTCAATCTGTAAATTGCCTTTATAGCCGCCGAAGGAGCTTTTGCCGAAGCTGGCCTGCACGTTAGCTTTAGTAGGTTGTTTGGTGACGACGTTGATAACGCCTCCCATAAAGGTACCGCCAAAACGTGCCGGTATATAGCCGCGGTAGACCTCGATCCGTTCGACATTATGTACAGGAATAGTAGAAATATCTGCCGCCGCGTCGCCGCCCAGATTAAACAGCACGCCGTCGACAAAAACACCGACCTGCGCCGCAGTAGAACCACGTACGCTGACTGTTGTATACTGCCCTTTACCGTTCAACTCACGTACATGTACGCCGGGAACCATTTTCAACAGATCGGGCAGGTCTTTCTGCTCGCCTTTGTAGTCATCGGGACGAATAACCGTTACCGTGCCAGGCGACAATTTTGCTTCCCAGTCAGGCCGCTTCGCCTCAACCGTTACGCCCTCCAAATCAAAAGACATACCATCATTCTCAGTTTCATCTGCTGCAGCTTGGACACCCTGCGCAGCTGCTGTTTTAGCTTCGGCTTGCGCTGTATTGTTAGAAGGCTCTGCCGCCCATACCCTCGGCTGGTCCCCCCCCTAATGTACAAACGCCCAAAGCAGCTAAAATGCCCGCTGTTATGGCAGCTTGCCGCAAGCTGTTTCTTTCATTTCTCATGCAAATCCATCCTCCCACTCAGGAAATAAGAACTGCCCCTCTGCTAAAAGCAGAGGGGCAGAAAAACTTGCATAACAAGCGTATACCAGTTTTTCTAACTCTCTGTCGCT
>OGOH01000680.1_pt1 | contig 26638 bp, 22 predicted proteins | sample 1552571 | NCBI WGS metagenome assembly OGOH01 (sample SAMEA2580170, study PRJEB22360) | human gut metagenome | biome: human gut; feature: human-associated habitat; material: faeces | place: Denmark | collected 2008/2010
CGGTAAACTCTTTCCGGCAAGGGCGGAGCCGGCGGCGCCCGTTAAGGAGCCCGCTGCTGCCAAGAAGACGACGGCCCGCAAGACGACGGCTAAGAAGGCCACGACCACGAAGGCCGCTGCGAGCAAGACCACCGCTGCCAAGGCAACTACCACACGCAAGCGCACCACCGCAGCCGCCAAGAAGGCCGCCGGGGCCGAGGTCGCTCCCGAGGTAAAGGCCGATGCCGCCACCGAGGCTAAGCCTGCGGCAAAGGCTCCGGGCAAGACCGCTGCCAAGAAGACGACCGCGTCCAAGACCAAGACTACGACCGCCAAGAAGGCCACGGCTACGAAGTCGACGACGGCCAAGGTTGCTACGACAAAGGCCGCCGCGAAGACGACCCCGAAGGTTGCTGCAAAATCAGCCGTCAAGGTCGAGGAGGCGGGTGCCGAGCCCAAGGCCGAGGCAGCTGTCGAGGCAAAGCCGGCCGCCAAGAACACCACACGCAAGCGCGCCACGACGACCAAAAAGGCCACGACCAAGGCTGCTGCTCCCAAGGCAGAGGCCAAGGTCGAGGAAAAGCCCGCAGTAAAGGCCGAGCCGGCGCCGAAGGCCGCCGAGGTCAAGACCGCTCCGAAGGCTACGGCAAAGACCAAATCCGCCAAGGAGGCCCCGGTCTCCCCCGCCACTCCTGTCGAGGAAAAGGCCCCGACCAAGAAGACCTCCGTCCGCAAGGCAACGGCCACCCGCAAGCGCCGCTAATCCGGACGATTAAAACTTAATCCTCAACGCAAAAGAGGGCGCCCCAACCAGGTGCCCTCTTCTTGATTGATCCTCTGTATTAATAAGAGGTCCGGTTTACTACGGCAAAATGGCTCCGGCCGACCACGGCGAGTAATCTAAGAAACTGGCAACGCTTTTACCTGCGGTTTTAATATCACCAAAATAACTGTGGTTGAGATCATTCAATTCGTCGTAGTAAACCGGAGTACTTTTGTTTGGCTACAAATGGTATCGGTATGGGCGGTATTTAATATCGCGATAATTTGTGTGGTAAAACGATTTTCTAGGACAACCGTTCGCCGATGGTAAACGGATGTTGTTTATACAGCCTGTGTACAACAGATATACTTACATCCTGTGCGTAAAGCCCATGGCCCGCAGGCCGTGATTCTATTGAACTGGACCGTATTATGAGATTGATTCACAACAGCCGTCTGCCGCAGTTTCGTACTCCGTTTGGCGCTGTGACCACTGGAACTTCCGTTTCGCTATCGGTGATTTTGGAGGATGCCGACCCCAACCAGGCAACGCTCGCCCTGCGTACCTGGGTCGATGGCATCGGAGAGTCTCTGTATCCCATGACGCACGAGGGCGACGGCATATTTACCGTAGAGATTGAGTGCACCGAGCCCTGTCTTATCTGGTACAGCTTTATCTGCAATATCGAGGGCCAGCCCGAGGTCCGTTTGGGTGCACCGCAGGGTCGCACCGGTGGCGAGGGAGTAACCTACGACTACGCCGAGGTCCCGTCGTTCCAGATTACCGTCTACAAGCACCGCGAGAACCGTCCCACCTGGTACGAGCGCGGTATGGTCTACCAGATCTTCCCCGACCGCTATGCCCGCGACGAAAACTGGCGCGAGCGCACGCTGGCCGAGGTCGAAAAACCACGCAACGGAATCCAGCGCCGCATGGTCGAGAACTGGAACGAGCCGCCCGTGTACGAGCGTGCCGAAGATGGCTCCATCAAGACCTGGGACTTTTACGGCGGTTCGCTCAAGGGTATCCAAAATGACCTACCTCGCATTGCCGAGCTAGGCTTTACGGCCATCTACCTCAACCCCATCTTTGAGGCCGCGAGCAACCACCGCTACGATACGGCCGACTACACCAAGATTGATCCGATTCTGGGCACCGAGCAGGACTTTACGGAGCTGTGCGAGGCGGCTGAGAAGCTCGGCATTTCCATTATCCTGGACGGCGTCTTCAACCACACGGGCGACGATTCGATCTATTTCAACCGCTACGGTAACTATCCCGGTGTCGGTGCGTGGCAGAGCGAGGACTCGCCGTGGCGCGATGCGTTTTACTTCCATGAAGATGGTTCGTATGACTGCTGGTGGGGCGTGGGCAACATGCCCGCCATCAATGAGAGCTCCGAGCTGGTACGCGAGCGGCTCCTGGGCAAGGACGGCGTGATTCGCAAATGGCTGCGCGCTGGCGCCCACGGCTGGCGTCTGGACGTGGCCGACGAGCTTTCCGACGACTTCCTGGCCGAGATCAAAAAGGCCGTACTCGCCGAGAAACCCGATGCGCTACTGCTCGGCGAGGTCTGGGAAGACGCCTCCAACAAGATCAGCTATGGCCATCTACGCCGCTATCTGCAGGGCTCTGAGCTCGACTCCGCCATGGACTACCCCTTCCGCGACATGGTCATCGGCTTTTTGATGGGCTACAAGAACGCCTACCAGGCAGCCGAGGATATCGAAACCCTGCGCGAGAACTACCCGCGCGAGGCACTGGCCTGCGCGCTTAATCTGCTTTCGAGCCACGACCGCCCGCGCATTATCTCGGTGCTCGGCGGCGGCCCCGACGAGTCGCAGCTGCCCGAGAGCGAGCGCAGCAAGTGGCGCCTGGACGACAACTCCATGGGCCTGGCCAAGAGCCGTTTTTGGTTGGCGACGCTCATGCAGATGACCTTCCCGGGCGTGCCCTCGATCTATTATGGCGATGAGTATGGCCTGGAGGGCCTCACCGATCCGGGCAACCGCCGCACGCTGCCTTTGAAGGAAGACCTGCACGACTTCGATACACTCGCCATCCTTAAAAACGCCTCGGCCGTACGCCGCGCGCTGCCCTTTATGGTCGATGGCGAGATCAAGGCCTTTGCGCTCAACGACGACGTCTTGGCCTACACCCGCACGGGCAAAGACGGCGAGGCCGCGACGGTTATCATCAACCGCAGCCTGCGCAATTCACACTGCGTGACGATCCCGGCGCTCGGCGAATGCGCAAGCGACGTAATCAGCGGCCACGAATGCGAAATACACAACGGCACGGTTACGCTCGACCTGTACCCGCTGGGCTCTTCGATCATCTATCACCATGCCGAGAAGCGCCTGCAGGAGCCGCTCGATCACGGCGCGGGCGTCGTGTGCCACATCACCTCGGTGCCGACCGATGACGGCAAGCCGGGCACAATCGGTGCGCCCACGCGTCGTTTTATCGACCATCTGGCCGCCATGGGCATGCGCTACTGGCAGGTCCTGCCCGTCAATCCCACGGACTTCTTCTGCTCCCCTTATGCAGGCCCCTCCGCCTTTGCAGGCAATATCGACCTGCTACCCGAGAGCCACGAGGAGCTGGCCGCCGACTTTGCTACCTGGAAGGCCCACGGCGGCGAGGATGCCGATCCGCTGTACACGGCGTTTAAACATCGCAACGCCGACTGGCTCGAGAAGTACTGCGTCTACATGGCGGTTAAGAAGCACTTTGAGGGACTGTCGCGCCACGATTGGCCGGCGGATGTCGCGCGCTACAACGAGTATCTAATCGATGACAAGCGATTCCACGACGAGGCCGAGCTGCAGGCGTACATGCAGTATCGCTTTGACCTCGCCTGGTGCGAGCTCATGAACTATGCACACAAGAAGGGCATCGAGGTCATCGGCGATATCCCGATGTATGTCTCGGACGATTCGGCCGACGCGTGGAGCGAGCCCGAAAACTTCTGGCTGTCCGACACCGGTAAGGCGATTGAGATTTCGGGCGCGCCGCCCGACAACTTTGCGCCCGAGGGTCAGGTTTGGGGAAACCCCACCTTCCGCTGGGATCACATGAAGAAGAACGGCTATCGCTGGTGGCTCGACCGCCTGCGTCGTGCATTCGCGCTCTACGACCGTGTGCGCCTGGACCACTTCCTGGGTTTCCACAGCTACTTTAGCATTCCCGCTGGCGAGGCCTGTGCCGACGGCCGCTGGCTGGCAGGTCCGGGCAAGGACCTATTCCAGACCGCCTACGACGAGCTGGGTCAGCTCAACTTTATCGCCGAGGATTTAGGCTATCTGACGCCTGGCGTTCGCGCCATGGCTTCGACCTGCGGTTTCCCCGGCATGGACGTGTTGGAGTTTAGCAACTACGACGTTCGCTGCGGAATTCATCCCACGCCTGGCAAGATCCTGTACACCTCGACGCACGACACCTCAACGCTTGCCGGATGGTGCACGCATTCCTTTGCGGGCGGCGACGAGCCGAGCGGCATTGCATTGGCAAGCGAGCTCATGGGCGATGCCCTGGCAAGCGATGCTCCGCTCGTTATGATGCCGCTGCAGGACGTGCTGGGGCTGGGCGACGATGCACGTATGAACGTACCGGGCGTGGCCACAGGAAACTGGACGTGGCAGGCACAGGAGGCCGACATTGCGGCGGCCGAAGAGAAAACTGCGAAGCTCCTGCGCAGCACCCATAGATTCTGGGGCGAAGCGTGATAAAACCCACGATATAGGGTACAGTTACAGCTGTTTGAATTTTTGCGGGCAGAGCGATCTGCCCGCTTTGTGCTGAAAAGGAAGTATTATGGCGCGCTACGATTACAAGTGCACGAGCTGCGGCAACGTGTTTGAGGTTGAGCACCCCATGTCCGAAACGCCCGAGGTCATATGCCCCAGCTGCGGTGCCCCGGCATCCAAGACGTTCTCGGCCAGCGGCATTAAGTTCGACGGCAGCGGTTTCTACAACACCGACCAGCGCAGTGGCGGGGCCCGCCCCCCCCGCCCCCCCCGCCCCCTGCCGTGAATTTTTCGGTTCCGGCACTCTACTGGGTCAGGCCGTAGCGCTGCCCGGTACGCAGCCAGTACTATTGCTGATCCTGCCGGCCGGGGCCTTCCTGACCATGGGATTGCTGTTCGGAGCGCTCAACTACATCAAAAGCCGGCGGGAGGTAAACCATGGACAGTAATTTCGCCATTATCTTTTCGGCAGTTTTTATTTCCAATATCGTTTTATCGCAGTTCCTGGGCATCTGTTCTTTTCTGGGCGTTTCCAAAAACCTGCGCAATGCGCTGGGCATGAGCGCCGCCGTCGCCTTCGTCATGGTGCTGGCTTCGCTGATCTCCTGGCTGGTTTATTACCTGTTCCTGGCGCCCTACGATTTGACTTATTTAAAGACCATCGTCTTTATTCTGGCGATCGCTTCCCTGGTACAGCTGGTAGAAATGTTCATCAAAAAAATGCTGCCGACGCTGCATAAAAGCATGGGCGTATTTTTACCGCTCATCACTACCAACTGTGCTATTCTGGGCGTCGCCCTGATCAATATCCAAAAAAATTACACGCTCTGGCAAAGCCTGCTCAACGCCGTCAGTACCGCTGTGGGCTATACGCTGGCTTTAGTACTGTTTTCCTGCATCCGCGAACGGCTGGAAGACAGTGACGCTCCGGAATGTATGAAAAACCTGCCCATCGCCCTGATCACGGCCAGCTGTATGTCGATCGCCATCATGGGCTTTGCCGGCATACACTAGAAGGAGAACACCATGTGGAAATCTGTTGCTTTAGTAGCAGGCCTGGGCGGCATGTTCGGCGCTATTCTCGCTGTGGCAGGCCGCAAGCTGGCCGTACATACCGATCCCCGTATCGAAGAGATCACCAATCTGCTGCCAGGCGCCAACTGCGGCTCCTGCGGTTATCCCGGCTGCGGCGGACTGGCTGAAGCCATCGTTGCCGGACGCGACGGTGTTTCACCCTGTTTGGCCTGCTCGCCTGATTCTAAAAAGAAAATAGCGCGCATCATGGGCTTTACCGGCGATATACCTTTATCGCCCGACCTGCGTAAGGTCGCCCGCGTCGCCTGCAACGGCTGCAAAGAAAATGCGCCCAAGCTGTACAATTATACCGGCATCAAAGACTGCCACCTGGTAGCCAAATACTACGGCGGACCGGGCAAGTGTAACTTTGGCTGTCTTGGTTTTGGTTCCTGCGTAAAAATGTGTCCCTTTCATGCCATTTCCATGAGCGAAAACGGTCTGCCTGTTATCGACTATGGTAAATGCAGCGGCTGCGGTATCTGCGCGCGGCAATGCCCGCAGATGGTATTGTATATTACCAGCGCCAGCACTAAGATCCATCTAAAATGCAATAACCGCGACAAAGGGAAAGCCGCTATGGTAGACTGCAGCGTTTCCTGCATCAGCTGCGGCATGTGCGCAAAAGTCTGCCCCGTGCAGGCCATTACCATGCGCGAAGATGCCAACGGCAGTCTGCCGGTTATCGACCACAGTAAATGTATAGAATGCGGCCTTTGTGTTCAGAAATGTCCGCGTCATTGCCTGCATAAATTAGATCCCATTACTACCGAACACGAGCACGGCACCGTTGCTACGAATAAAAAAAGCAACTGCACATCCTGCCCGCTCGGAGAAAGCTGCGGCAGCAAACAATGAAGCACGGATTAAAACAACGTCTGCTGCTGCCTTTGCTGTTGCTTTTGACCTTCAGCATCAGCGGCTGCGGCAAGGAAGAACAGGTCAAGGTCAGCGACACCCGCTTTGCCATGGACACTTTCGTCAAAATCGACGCTTACGGTGACGATCCTGGTGCGGCTCGCTTAGCCATCGACGACGCCATGCAGACCTTCCAAAAGATCGCTCTGGTCACTGACCGTTACAGCGACGGCGGGCCCGGCTCTCTCTATGAGGCCAACAGTAAAGCCGCCACTGCTGCGGTTCCGGTAGCGCCGCAGCTGGCCGGACTCCTGACCTGGCTGGACCGCCAACAGGATCAGCAGCTCGACATTGCGATCGCTCCTGTCGTCGATCTGTGGCAGCATGCACGCAGTCAGAACAGGCTGCCGGATCCGGAAAAATTACAGGAATCCTTACGCCATACAGGTAAAGACAAATATCATTTTGACGCTGCCGCACAAACACTAAGCTACAATGATCCTGACGTCAAACTTGACCTGGGTTCTGTCGCTAAAGGTTATGCCGTTGACGCGGCGGCGGCAACGCTGAAAAAACATTCTGGTATTACCTGCGCCCTGATCAACGCCGGCGGTAATATTAAAGCAATTGGTAATAAACCCGGCAACATGCCCTGGCGCGTTGCCATCCAGCACCCCCGTGATCCTGAAGCCTTTTTAGGTACGGTGATGCTCCATGACGGCCAGTCCGCCGCAACTTCCGGAGATTATCAGCGGTACTACGAACTGAACGGCATTCGCTACCATCATATTTTAGATCCGCAAACAGGGCAGCCGTCCCGTCTGCATCAATCTGTAACAGTGATCGCGCCATCGGCGCTGGACGCTGATTATCATTCTACACTGTTCTTTTTACTGCCAACAACGGAAATCAAAAACAGGCTTACTGCTGCCAAAGATTTGGCCGTAGTCATTGTCGAAAATGACGGCAGTATTTTCGTCTCCGAAAATCTGCAGCAAACCTGGCAGCCTGCCAAAGGAATATGATTATGCGCCGTAATGATTATCTGCTTTGTTTAGTCATCATCACAGCAGCACTGTGCGGGTTCTGGTATTCAGACAGCACTGCTGCGGACAGCAATGCCGTTGTACGCATCACCCGGCACCACGAGCTTATCCTGCAGCAAACACTGCGTGATTTTCCCGATCAGTATCTTTTGCCAACTGAACACGGCAGCCTGACGATCACCAAAGCAAACAGCAGCCTTCGCGTCAGCGAGGCCCCCTGCCCTGATAAGCTCTGCGAAAAGCAGGGCCCAATTACCGGCAGCGGTTCTATCGTCTGCATTCCCGAAGGCGTTATTATTGAAATAATAACTTCCAAAGAAGGAGACTCTCCTGATGCGCTCCTCCACTGATACGACAACTAAAACCATGCTTGTCCTGGCACTGCTGGCAGCGCTGGCAGTTTTGCTGCGTCTGGGCGAAAACCTGCTGCCCCTGCCTGTCCAATTGGGCGCAATTCGTCCGGGACTGGCCAATACTATTACTATTTTATGTTTATATTTGTTCGGTCTGCGCCTGACCGGGCTTTTTTTGACTGCCCGCGTTCTTCTGGTCGGACTTTTGAGCACAGGCCTTTTTACACCTGGTTTTCTTATCGGCCTTGGAGGAACGCTTTTAAGCCTGCTGCTGATGGAAGCAGGACGGCGCAGTCAGCTTTTCTCACCCTATGGTATCGGCATCCTGGGGGCTGCCGCACATAATACAGGTCAGATCCTGACTGCTTCCCTGATAATGCAAAGTTCCGCTTTATTCTCCCTGCTGCCGTTACTGCTCCTTTTATCATTGCCTTTCGGATTACTGACCGGTGCTGTTGCCGCAAAAACATTACCGTTCCTGAAACAATATCTGCATTGAATTCACCGATCCTTCACTTTTACTAAGTTTCAGCTTATGATATAGTAAAAGATGATATCAGATAACGAAGGAAGTTTTTACATGAAAAAATTACTGCTTTTATTCTGCAGCCTGCTGCTTGTGGCCGGCTGCGGTAAACCGGCTGCTACCCTGCCCACTGTTATCGGCAGCGGCAGTGTCGATATCCCAGCTTATAAAATAACAGCGCCTGCCGCCGGAAAAATCTTAGGACTGATCCTTGAATCTGGCGAACGTATCGGTAAAGGGCAGCCTTTATTTGCAATTGAACAGCCGGAGCTTGACGCTGCTGTTGAAGACGCTGCTACCGAAGCGGCCCGCGCCGATGCTGAGCTTACTAACCTGGAAAGCGGAAGCGGTGAACAGGCCATAGCCGCTGCTGATTATTCACTGCAGAGTGCCGAGAGCTCTTATCAGGCGGCGGAGCAGAACTATCAAAAAATGGCCTCTCTTTACGCTCAAAACGCTATCGCCAGGATCAAAGTGGAACAGGCACAGGCAGCACTGGCGGCAGCAGAAGCCAACCTGGAAGCCGCCAAAGCGCATCAGACACGTTTGACTGCCAAAGCTTCACCCGAAGCTATCGAACAGCAAAAGCAAGCAGCACTCCAGGCACAACAGCATTATCAACAGCTGCTTCAAAAACAGCAGGCCAACGAAGCCCAGAGCCCCTGTACCGGCATAGTGACGGAAAAACTGCTAAGCAGCGGAGATACAGCTGCTCAGGGACAACATATCCTGACTATCCGCGCAACCGAACAATGCCAGGTAAATCTGAAAATGCAGCCGCAGCAGGCCGCAGCTTTAAAAACAGGTCAGGAAGTAATTGCCGAGGCCGCTGTACTCAAAAAAACTTTCCCCGGTACTATCCCAGCCATTAATAACGGTACTGTCACCATCATGCTGGAAAACAAACTGGAAGAACTAAAGGCAGCAATGGAAGTCAGCATCAGCCTGAAAAAATAAAACTTCCAAATAAAACATAATAATAAAACCTTCAGCACAGAAACTTAACGCTCTGTACTGAAGGTTTTACTTTTTCATCGATTCTGACATCAATAAAGCTCTACCGCTACATCATGCGCCAGTTTGTACTTAAACTGCATCCCCGGTTTACAGCTGACATTTTTGCCTTTAAAAGCCAGACCTGCAAAAGGAACAGCCACACCTGCCGCCAGCGAAGTATAATTCATATCTCCTGAAAATTTTATTTCCTCATTATTCAATCTGAGCAGATAACCATTGGGCAGATAATAATCTTTAAGCCTCATCCTGATCACGCCCTTTTGTGACAGCAGCTTGCCTTTCTGCACTTTTTTCAGGTACCCTTCCAAAACAGTTCCTTTAGGAATGATGACCTCATCAGCAACACTGACAGCTTCCAATAATTTTACAGAAACAGTATCGCCGACTTTATTTCTCTTACTTTCCAGAAAATTCATCAGCTCTAACTGCAGCACAGTATCCTCTGGAATAGTAATGCCGGTTCTCGATATCTGCTGCTCTGCGGCCGCCGAACTTCCGATCGGCAGGCAGACCGCGGCAACAGCCAGCAACCCGGACAGTAAACAACACAAAAATTTATGCACTTTTTTTGCCTTCTTTCACCAGCTGTAATTATTGTTTTTTCAGATCGTCGCTGCCCTTAACGCCTGACAGCCACAAGCCAATCGCTACAACATTAATAAACTGCCCTAAAAAACCCTCCAGCAAAACCAGCATTTTTAAAAACCGCGACTCCGGCACAATATCACCGTAACCGATAGTCAAGATACTGACGCCGCTGAAATACAGGCAATCAAGATATCCATTCAGACGATTAACAGTACGCGGCAGCAATTGTTCGTTGCCGCCACTGTCCTTATGCGGCACCAACTCCCAAAAATGCGGAACATTACGCAAAACTGTACTTTCCTGCAGTTCAGTAACATGCATATCGCCGTCCCACTCCTTCACCAATCCTTCGACACTGGTCGTATTAGTAGCCACAAAATTTTCGGTGTCGCTGAAAAAATAATATAAATTGCCGAAGGCCAGCCAAATCATCAGATAGGCGCTGATAATAAGCATCATACGCCGCTGACCCGTAGTATTACTGTTGATTGCCGCCCAGATCGCAATACTGATAAAACTCAATAACAAGAACAGCAGCAGCAGAACGATGCCCAACAGCAGACCTGCCTTGAAGCGGCCATTGCCGTAAATAACTATATAATCAAATAATACACTGGCGATCACGGGCGCGCTGGCCAAAAGACCCAGTGAGATCAAAAATTTATAAAAATTTTCGTCAAGCAGCTGCTTGTACCATTTTTTCAAACCAAAAACATCGATTTTTATTTTCATTCTGCTCATCTCTTTTCTTGCTGACTCTCTTTGCATTGTATCACGATTACAGGTATTTAAGAAAGTATCCTAAGAATTTTTTTATTTAAAAACCGGGCTTCAATATTATCGTAAATATATTATCTGCACGCTTTCTATGCTATAATAAATATGAACAACAAAAATTTATGTATCAGGAGGCAAATATCATGGCACTTTTAAACAAACTTGGCGAAATAGTTAAATCCGCCGCTGAAAAAACTGAAGAACTCACTAAAACTCTTGGTGAGAAAGCAGAAGCTGCCCTCGAAATCCAGCGCCTGAACTCTCAAGTCAATAAAGAACGCAGTAAAATCAGCGATACCCACAAAAAAATCGGTGAGATCCTGTGGGCTAAATTTGAAGCAGGCGAAGAAATACCTGAAGAATTCAAGGAACACTGTACTGCTATCAGTGAAGCTTTGACCAAAATCGATGAACACAAAGTCGCTATTGCCAAAATCAAAGCAACTGCCTTTGCCGGAGAAGAACCGAAAACATCCTGCCCGTCCTGTGGCGCTCAGGTGACGCTCAACTCAAAATTCTGCGGCGAATGCGGCGGTAAAATGCCGGTCCATGAACCGGAACCCGTTGAAGAAGAAGCTGCGCCTCTGACAGAGACAGTCGACGAAACCAAAGCAGAAACTGCTGAAGTTGTGGATACTCCTGCTGAAACTGAAAAAACAGAAACCAAAGCATAACTGTTATAAGAAAAACCAGTCCATATGGACTGGTTTTTTTATCTGTTCAAGATTTTACCTATATTTTTTATAGAAATAGAAATCTTTCCATCAGGGTTGCTGACAAATTCGATATAATCGTTATTTTCCAGGCATTCAGCCGGCACGATGATCTCGATCCCAGTATCGGTTTTGATCTTCATTGACTTACTCATGCGCAGAGCATAATTTTTATCAACCGGTACCTGCTCAGGAAGCTTCGCTTCTTCCAGGCCTTTTTGCAGCTCCTGCTGCAGAACCTCTGAATCAGAAAACACCTCTTTTACCAACGCTGCTGTTTCCAGTTTACTGTCAGTTTCAGCTGTTTCCGCCAGATAGCTTTTGACCTTAGCAACGGCTTCTGTGCTGCTGTACCCGTAGTTTTCAGCGATCTGTCCTGCCATTTCCGTTACTAGCTTCACTGTTTCCCTCGTTGAGGTGTTAGTGCTGCACTGCAAAATACGCTGCGGCAAAATATAGACATCTTCTCCGCCTATACTGCGTTTTTTATCAGCAAAACGCAGCTCGCCGCTGGCAGCATTAACTAAAGCAAAGGTATTGACCTTCTGCACCGGATTAGGCAGGATTGCATAGTGGCGAATGATCTCATTGCGTACGGCAGTGCCATCGTTGACTACCTGATGGGTATACGCGGGCCGGCTGCCATAAAGCATCACTCCCAAATAACGCTCCGTTTCGATCGTAAAATCGCAAACTACTACATCGACTATATCTGTCTCACCAGCATCTGTAAGGCAGGTATCCAGATCCTTGCAGATGCCGGCGCTGAAATCAGAGAAAGTGATATGCTCATCCAAATAATTTGATGACGTTTGACTGAAAATGCTCTCAGGCAGGAACTGACCCGTTTTAGCCGACGCGTCCTTGAATAATTTATCGATATGCCCCGCCAGAAAATCATAAGTACCAGGCGCGCCCATATCCAGCTCTGCACCGGAATAGATGGTAGCCCCTGAATTAAAATCCATAATATGCAAAATTGCTTTGCTGATAACTATCATTTTTTCACCAACTTTTTTAAACTCGTAGTGCTATTATACCACAAGGGTATGTATTCCCACTAGGCTCGAAAACACCTCGCCAAGTGTTCAAACGATACCACAAGGGTATGTATTCTCACCAGGCTCGAAACTTTGCCAAATGTTCACAATACTAAGACAAATGCCCTTTATAGCCTGCCGGTTATGTGATAAAATAAAAGCAGTTTATAAATATTATACGGGAGCAAAAACAATGGAACGTCAACGATTCCTGCCGCTGCTGGCAGTCATTATCTTTATCTGGGTCCTCTGGCGTTATGAAGCGGCGCTGGCCCTGCTCGGCTTCTTCTGCAATTTAATCATGCCTTTTATCATCGGCGGCTGCCTGGCATTTATCGTCAATGTTCCTTTGGTGCATATCGAACGCCTCTGGCAAAAACTGTTTGCACGCTTTTCTTCAGACTGGCCCCAAAAAATCAAACGTCCGGTCTGTCTGATCTTCACCCTGACTCTTATTATTGGCATCGTTCTGATCGGCGGGCTCAAAATTGGCCCCGATCTGCACCAAAGCTTTAATATGATCGTAAAAACACTGCCTAAAGCATCTGCCGAACTGACCGTCTCCCTTAAAGAAAGATGGTCCGAACTTGCCCTTTCGCCTGACACACTGGATTACCTGCAATCGCAATGGTCAGAACTGCTGCGTGCTGTAGACAGCTACTGGGAAAATAATAAAACAACTTTATTCTATAATACATTAAATATCACGACATCCCTGATCTCACTGGTCAGCAATATTGTTATCGGCGTCGTTTTTGCGGTTTACCTGTTGCTGAATAAAGAAACAATCTCCCGGCAAACCCGTAATATGATTTTAGCATTCTGCAGCGGTAAACGCGCGGCTTACCTGCTTGATCTAGGCAGTGCCGCTCATACTATTTTCTCCGGTTACATCGGCGGTCAGCTGCTCGAAGCTTTCTGCCTGGGATTATTATGCCTCGCCGGGATGCTGCTTTTAGGGCTGCCCTATGCTCTGTCAATTTCGGTCATCGTTGGCTTTCTGGCTATTATCCCGATCATCGGCACTATCATCAGCGCCCTTTTAGGTCTTATTCTTATTGGGCTCGCCGCCCCCGGCAAAATCTGGCTGTTTATTCTTTTCTTCTTCGTACTGCAGCGTATCGAAGGCGATATCCTTTATCCTAAAATCGTCGGCAAATCTGTTGGTTTATCCGAGATCTGGGTTTTGGCAGCAATTACTGTCGGCGGCAGTCTTTACGGTGTTTTAGGCATCATCGTCAGCGTGCCTGTTGCTTCGGTTATAGCCTACATATTATCTGACAGTGTGAAAAAGCGTCTGCAGCAGAAAAACATTGACTTTGAACAGCAAAATCCATAAATATCCAAAAACTACTTTGTTGTTTTTATAAAAAAGGCTCTTCGCAATAATCGCGAAGAGCCTTTTCCTATCATACTTTAAATCAAAAAATATAATATAACTGTGTCCACATCATTCTATCCTTAATATTATTATTATCAGCACCCTGGTAGTCAAAATAGTTAAAAGCCGCCATAACATTACGAGCAACAGTATAATTGACCCCCATTTCATATCCCTTTATACCTGCATAACCAGTTACCAACTCCCTATTTGTTCTCGTATCATACATTTTATTAACATCCATCTCGCTTGTATGATCATAAATAGTAGCTGCCGGCTGATCATAATAAGCCACATAAGTTCCCCATGAGCCTGGATTATTATATTTTGCGCCTTTATAATCCAATCTTGCCGCCCAACCAGCTTTACTGTAACCCTGTTCAGGTAATACAGGTTTATCTGCTTTTAAATATTCCGCATACAAAATAGTACTCTTATCAAATTTATACCCTAACCCTACTGTATAAACATCATTTTTTTGGTAAGCAACTGTATTCCCGTCATAAATTGCTTCTGGGTGATAGTAAGCCGCCTGTGCAAATATTTTTTTATTTACAGGATAAGCTAAATGAAGGCCGTATAATTTCTCATTGCTTTCCTTAGTCGTAACCATATTGGCAAACTGGCCTACAAAAGCACTGGCTTTCAAAACGTTTCCGACATCTACTTTCAATGCTTTGATATTAGTAGCGACCGCATAGAAGCCATAACCAGACTTAAAAAACTGTCGGCCTGCTGTTATCTTTACGCCATTTAAGTTTCCCTGCACATAAGCACGTTTAAATAAAGTATTTTCATCACCACTATCGTTCCTAAAATTCTGCGTGTTTTCCAACATTGCGCCATATTCCCACTGATCATTGATCTTTCCGTTTATGAATAATCGCGTCCGCAGTTCATCATGACTTCTACTTTTGCTATTTTTGAAAGCATAATCAGCAATCCTGATCTCACCTGTGATTTTTACATTATCAGACTGTTCCTCCAGATTACTCACACGAATGCCTAAATTATCAAGTTCTTCTGCAAATTCAGCAGCCAGTCGGTCTACATCTGCCCCTTTTGCCATCGCTTTAGCAACAATCTGTGCCATTTCATAGCGTGTAATCAGTCTATCACCGCCATAATGTCCATTATTATAACCTTCAATAATACCAGCATCAACAAGCTTATTAATGGAATTATAAGCCCAATGTCCTTCAGGAACATCCGTAAACGGATTATTCGCTGCTGCTAATCCAGTAATTCCCGTCAACAAGACTGCTAAAATACCTATTCTGATTTTTTTCATTTTTATCCCTCCCTAAATTATCTTTCTCAGCTTTTTTATAAGAATTTTTATGCATTGTTCAAAGTTTCTTACCAATAATTCAATTTCTTCCTTCTCTGCATTATCAATATGTATCCCAACACTTACTGTAGCAACACAAGAGAATAAAGAAGTCAATTTCTTAGCTGTATCCTCAGCTAACGCCCCTTCTTTATGCCTGTCTATGACGGTAAGGTTTGCTTCTATATTTTTTCCTAAAAGAAACGCTATTGCACATGCCCCTATATGACCTTTACTTCCACCAACTACAGAAACATTTAAATCCTCCCCACATAAAAAACAGTTACTGATAATTCTATATTTCCCGCTACCGTAGCCACATTTTATAACCACTTTATTCACACCCCTTCCAAGGAATGAATTTCTCATAGTTAAGTCCAAATTGCATTAAAATTTTACCTAATATGTGATTTATCTGCTGTTCAACAGTAATGTCTTGATTATAAAAGGTTAACAGCGGCGGTATAATAACACAATTAAGTTCTGCTGCCTTAACTAGATTTTGCAGATGAATCTTGCCCAGAGGCATTTCTCTTGGAACTAATACTACCTTACGGTGTTCTTTTAAACACACATCCGCACTCCGCAGCAGCAAATTTTCAGCATAGCCATGGACGATACCGGCTAAAGTTTTCATGCTGCAAGGGACAATTACCATTCCATCTGTAGTAAATGATCCACTTGCAATAAGTGCTCCCAAGTTATTATTGGCATAAGAAAAATCCGCTAACTTTAAAACCTCAGCAATATCCAGCGTAGTTTCCAATGCAAAATTTTTTATAGCACCTTCTGTTATTACCAAATGCGTTTCTATATCAGTGTAACTTTTTAAAATTTGCAGCAGCTTATAACCAAGCCAAACACCGCTGGCACCCGAAATCCCTATCACCAGCCTCATAATCTCACTCTCCTCATTTATCCAATAAACCTATGTACAGCCAGTAAGGATATGTAACAACTGTCATAAATATAATACCTGCTACAATTCTGAACACCATAACTTTGATTAGATGCGTAAGCTTCAGATAACCAAATCCATATACTAGCATTAACGGTGCTATTTCATAAGGAAACAATGCCTGGTTAAATCCCATGATCATAGAATATCCGCCTATAGTAGCGGAATATCCTAAATTACTGCATAAATTAGCTATAGGGATCATCAAAGTTGCAATTAATGCCAGTGGATTAAGTAAAAAATTAGCTAATATAGAAAAAATATAGATGCTCATTACCAGCTCGTAGCTGTTCATTTGTTCAAAATACGGTTGCACAAAATTTATTACACTTTCTGTAATGCCGATACTAGATGCAACAGCTCCAATAGTTACAGCTCCAGCTAAAAAAAATACTACTTTAAATTGTATTTTGCTGAAGTCATCTGATTTGAGCAGCCCTATCCCAGGAAAAAAGCCCAAGCACCCTATTCCCAACATAAGTACTCCTTCAGGCAATTTATGCCACGAAGAAAAAATCAATAATATCAGTAATGCCGTGATCAATGTCACAGTCTTTTTTTCATCGATAGTTATCTTTCCTAATTTCCTATATTCAATTTTTAAATATTCTTTATTTAAATTCAAATGCTGTGGTCTCAGAATATAAATTAAAGGTATTGATACCAGCATCCATAATATCCCCGGAATGAACATATCCTTAGCCCAAGCTAACCATGTTATTTTCACCCCCAGGTATTGCTCTAAAATCCCCGCCGTCAGTATACTGTCAGTAGATGCTGTCATAAACGCCATTTTAGGGGACCATAAAGCGAAAAACACTACCAGCATCAAAGCTGATGCTGTCGCACTTTTTGCCTCAACCTTCAGCACCTTGCAAATACCTATGACAACTGGTACCAATAAAGCAACCTTAGCCATAATAGAAGGTATTAATGGCGTAAAAATCGTGCATGTAAGTACTATCCCCCAAACAATCCCTTTTAAACTTCCTTTGGTCAAAAGCAGTGACTTATAAGCTATGCGTAATACCAAGCCAGATTTTACAATCATCCCACCTATCATCAAACCTCCCAAAGTTATCCAGGGAGTACTGGTTGTCCATGCAGAAAATGCAGTTGCATAATTTGTTATATCAAACAGTATATACAGGCCCGGGAGCATTATTGCAACAATTTCCTCTGGCAGCAATTCAAACATCCACATCATAATCGCCCATAAAGTCACGGCTAAATATTTCTGAAAAATATTGCTGATAGAGCAGAAAAATGGCAACAAAACAACGATAAATGAACATATCCATTTTATTTTGTGCAGAGATAAATTATTCCACTTCATACAGCACCTTCTTTCTAAACAGAACAGGTCAGCAGTAGAAATTGCTGCCGACCTGTTTTTAGCGTCAATTATCTTTCACTACTTATTTCAGGAAAAGAATAATCTTCCCATCCGGCAACTTCGGCAACAGTAGCATATAATTTACCAAAAGGCATTGTCGCATCTATACCAATGGTAGAGTTCGTTTTTTCCTGTAAACTATCGCCGTGTGAAGAAGGATCTAATGGTGCAGAAGGAACGTTATTTACCAAAATAACATCTCTTCCAGGGTCTACGCGAAATGACAAAGCCCATTCTACTTCAGCAGAATCATGAACATTAATGTCAGGATCAACAACCACAATCCATTTAGGTCTTACATTACTGGACATTGCTGATAAAATTACGTGCCGAGCCTCATTGGCATATCTTTGCTTCATTGCGATTACAGCATACAACTGAACTCCACCAGATGGAGTTACCGCCACATCAGTAATAGTAGGGAATTGTTTTTTCATCGCATTATAGAACGATGCTTCTAAAGGAATGTTTTTTAAAATATGGTTTTCCGTAACAGGCTTTCCTGTAAGAAGCACCTGAAAATAGGGATCTTTACGATGAGTTATAGCTTTTACCCTTGCGATAGGTCTTTCGCTGGCAGGCGTCATATATCCAGTATATTCACCCAAAGGACCCTCACTGACCTCAGTTTCAAAATCAATCTCCAATTCAAAAACAAATTCTGCTGTAGCAGGAACCTCAACGTCAATAGTCCTGCATTTTACCAGTTCTACCGGTTGTCCCCGGAGGGCCCCAGCTAAACTCCAATCATCCGTAGTATCAGGGACATTCTGGACCTGACAGGTATATGCAAGGACAGGATCAGTCCCAACAACCAATGCCATCTCAAATTTTTTCATACCTAAAGCTTTTGCTTTATTACAGTTTTTCCCAAGTCTGTGAAACGGCTGCGCCATAAAGCCAAAATAATCTTTACCTATAGCTTGAAACCTGTAATGTCCAAGATCAGCAATTCCAGTTTCAGGATCTTTGGAAATACTGATACCAGCAGTTAAATATGGCCCTCCATCCAACTCAGAAAATTTCGGAATAGGAAATTTTCCAAGATCAACATCTTCACCTTCAATAATAATCTCCTGACACGGAGCACTTTTTACCATAACAGGTGCTATTGGTCTGTCAATTGTTTCTGCAAACCAGGGAAGTACCGTATTATTTTGTGCATTCAAAGCTCTCAATGCTTTTTTTCTATTACCAAAAACTCCTCCTACTGCTGGATAATCAGTACCGTTATTCCTGAAAATAATTACCGGTCCATTATTTGCATAGCTTTTTTTCAAGGCCTTGCCCATTTCTAAATTAACGTCAACATACCGATCTACCTCAATCAAATCATTTTCCTTGCGGCAGCTCTCCAAAAAATCTCTTAAATCATAAAATGCCATTATAAACTCAACTCCTTTCAATCATCAAATAATAAACAGGGACATTACACAAATAATAAACAACTGTATTAATTGCCATTTAAAAGCCAGATTAAACATATCGCTATCTCTATTGGTAATATTCGCTAAAGAAGACGTAAATTGCAGCAATGATGGCTTCAACGGATTTGCCGGCCCCATCGTAACCATCGCAGCCAGTCCGACTAAAACAGAAGCATTCACATGCAACATTTCAGAAGATGCCATCTGCATTTTCGAAAACATCGCACAAGCCGGTATGCCCTGTCCAAAAGCCATCCCTGCCAAAAAGCCCAATCCAGACAACAACAGACCATAAACCGAACTGCCCCATTGCGTCATATGGCGTGCAAGTAATGTAATCTGTCCTGTATCCAGCATAAGATTTACCATTGCCCCTCCTAAAAATAAGGTGATCAACGAGGGCAGTCCTCTTTTAGAAGCAATAATAAAATCTGCTGTAAAGGTACTGGTTTTCTTTATCGCAAAAACATAACACAGTAAAGCCGTAATCAAAATATATGTACCAGGAGTATTGATCAAATTAATACTGACAGGTGCATATCCCCATAACGACAATTTAAATGCAGTTTTAGCCATAATAGCTTTCAACGGATAAGAAAACATTATTACGATAATAGAACCAACGATCAATGGTAAGAAAGCTTTAAACGCCAACTTTTTAGAAATAATCTCCTTATCATTGGAAGTATTGCTGTAAGTCGCGCCTTTTTTACTGTACAGCCATAAAAATAAAAAACTTAATGTTGCCGCAGCAATCAAAGTCAAAATATATAATCGAGGAAATATCTGAGTAAACAGAATAACAGCAGACATATTTGCTGCTATAGTTAAACAGGCTATATTGCGGTTATCACTGTTTTTTAAATCAAAATCAAGAATCTTAAAAAAACCTACTACAGAAACAATTATCATCGGCAGTGTCAATAAACCCATAGTCTGGACGATTCCTTCAATAGGTAATTTTGTAACGCTGCTGGCAATTGTAGCAGCAATAAACAAACTTACGAACGCTATACTCCAGGAAAAATAAACCAAATAGCCAACAGCCGCACGAAAACCGTCAATACCCTGTCTGACCAGTCCTGGTATAGTAACAGGGTAAGTGGCAAACCCATTGAAGGCTCCTAAATAGCCTCCTACTACTGAACATAATGTCACAGCTTTTCCCGTTTTACTTGGCAAAACCTGATCTAAGGTATTCAACAGCATATTCAAAGCACCTGTACTTCTAAAACATTGTCCAAAAATCTGTCCCGTCCACAAGACAAGAAATCCATTCCAAATGGTTATATTCCCCCATACAGACGCGGTCAACGTTTTTTGTACTGGCATATGAAAAAATACAACAACTGCAAAGATTTCCAAAAGCCATACATAAAGGCTCAAACGTAAAGCATTCATCTTAAAAACTAAAAAGCCCAGCAGTAAAATAACAAATGGTAGTAATGCTACTATAGTTTGCAAAAACTCATTATCCATATAAAGAACCTCCTTCCATTTTGCTTATATTAACTGTCCTCCTTTCTGATTTCAGTATAATCAATTGTTTATAAAAATTCTGTCATTAACATTACATACTGTTTGTAGCCTATGCTACAAATTTATTATCTGCTCCAAAACATATAGAATTATATTTTTCTCAATGTTATAGTTAATATAAGGACAGAAAGGAGGCGATTCTTATGAAAAAATTCCAATCTACCTGTCAAAATTGTACCAATAAGTTTTGTACAAAGCTTTCTACCGAAGTCAGAGAGGAAATATTCAAAAACAGAATATGGTTTAATTTAAATGCCAAAGAAGAACAACTCTTTTATTTTAATAATAAACAGATTCTTATCATCGAATCAGGCAGTTTCATGACAATTCGTCAAAATAATCAAGGTAAACAAATTGGTGTTGATATTTTAAGGCCCGGCGATTTGTTAGGAATTTTAAACTTTAACGCAGAATCTCCTCAAGATCATATTTTAATCCTGCCATTGACAGATGTTTCAGGCTGTCTGGTTTCAAAAACTATTTTTGATACTTTAATCCAAAAACATTTGTCTCTCAACATAATCATTATCCATCATTTATCTTCCCGTTTTTACCGTATCATCAATCATTTGACCAATCTCGTTTTTGATACCAGTAAAGAACGTATTGAATATTCGTTAAAACTGGCGCACCACAACTTAGGCAATTTTTATCTGACACACGAACAGATTGCTTTATTATCAGGTTTAAACAGGGTCACCGTTTCCAAAACTATTAAAGATGTCAGCTATGACTTTGATAAATGATGACAAAGTTGCTTTTAATATAACTATGTCAATAATCAGCTTTATTAAAACAACCCCAGAACCTTCACAGTTGCAATGGTTCTGGGGTTGTGCTATAATATTTTAGTAATCATGCGGGTGTAGCTCAGTGGTAGAGCAGCGGCTTCCCAAGCCGCGTGTCGCGAGTTCGAATCTCGTCTCCCGCTCCATAAAATATTTTGCCGCAGAACTTAGTTCTGCGGCTTTTTTATTTCTTTGAGTACACTTATAATTTTTCTAAATAAAAAATAAGCTTACCATTACAGCAAACTTTTACTCTGTCAATGATATGTTAGTAAAACACTGTCACTGATATCTGGAATTTACGATCTTCAAATTTATTACAGAATAAAGCTCGTCCTGATTCCAAATTTTTATTTTACCTTCCTGCACATTTCTTCTATAAATATTTTTTGAAGGTACAGCGATTTCTAAATTTATTGGCACTGTATTTTTACTGCGTTTTACTAAAACATCTTCAGATTTTAACTTTTTCCAAATCCCTTTTTTAGAGCCTTGTGAAATTATAGCATCCACGCCTTCTGTTTCACAACGCAGTTTCAAGGTATCGTCCTCCGTCTGACAACGCAAAGCAACGGAAAAAACATTCGGCTCCAGCCAGTATTTAAGCAGACCCATTTTCCCTACGTCAACAGTATATTCAACACTTTTATTTTTATTCAAAACTATTTTTTTAAAGCTCCTGTCGCCTTCATTCTGCATTTTGAAACTGCTGAGTAAGATCATTACCATAACAGCAGCCAACACCAGAAGTATTTTTTTCCCAAGCTGTTTATTCATACCTGGCCCGCCTTTTTTCAGCTATCTTCTTAGAAAAAATTTTAACAGATAAAATAACGACAGCTGCCGCTCCCGGCAAACAGCTTAACTGGCAGCTGCCACAAATACCGGTGCAGCCAAAGGTGCTGCCCCAAGAAGAAATCGGTATACCCATAGCTGCACAAAAAGTAATTACTTTATTCCTCATCATCTTTCCTCCCGTATCTGATCGCCTTTTCCGGACATTTACTGATACAGACCCCACACAGGATACAATTATGTACGCAATTCACAGCTTTCCGCTCTTCTATCACCATCGCTTCCATAGGACAGGCAAGGCTGCAGCTTTTACAGCCAATACATTTTTGGCGGTCTATAATCAACCGATAAACGAATGGCAGCCTGCTGCTGAAAGAATACAACAAATTCTGTACCGCTCCTACAGGGCACAAAAAATTGCAAAATCCGCGGCCGCCTTTAGTAAAGATACCAAACAGACCTGCCCACAAAAACAACGTCAGAATCATACTGGAGCTCAAAGAAATAAAATACCCAAAAACGAAATAGTTAACAAACAAATCAAATAGAAAGAAATTGCAATATGCACATGCCAGCAGACTATCAAAAAATGGCAATATCACAAACCCGGCCAGCATGCCATAACGAAACGGAACGATCTCGGTATAAGTACGCCAGCTTATCTGCAGCCTTGATGGTATGACTTTGCTTAAATACTCGGTAAAAGCTCCGGCAGGACATAATCTGCCGCAGAATACAGGACCAAAAAACAAAGTAACTATCAGCAAGATCACGATACAAGCAATAAAAGGAAGCGACATCAGCAGCAACTTTCCATCCAGTAAATGCTCTGTCTGAATGCGAAAACAAAGGCTATGAATGGTCAGCTGCTGCCACTTGCCCATAAAAGCAAAAAATATTATTTTTTGAAATAGCGCAAAAGGAGCATAGAATAAAATAAAACCTAAAAAATACCCCAAAAGCCGCTGATATTTAAACCCCATTTTTATCTCCACTTCCATGAATTTTCAGGACAGGGAAAATCCCTGCCCTGATTTTATTTACTTAAAAGCTATAACGCAGGCCTACGTTATATGTCCTGCCGGAAGTTGCTTCGCTGGCATAAAATTCTTTATCAAACAGGTTGTTAATACCGAATTGTAAAATCGTACCTTTAGCAATTTCATAATTAAAGGCAGTATTAACGATAAAATACGCGTCTTCCGCCCCATACTCTCCTGTCACATCATCAGGAGCCTGACGAGCGCTCACATACTGACAATCCAGTATAGCGTTGAACTTATCCTTATTATAATTGACGCCGGCATGCAGCAGATGTTTAGGAATGCCATAGTCTGCGCTGTCAGCATCTTTCAGGTTAGTTCCCGCCACCGCATTTTGTTTCACTTTCCCCTGCTGCCAGGCATAATTAAAATATGTGCCCCAGTTATCGTTAAATTTATGGTCGACCGTAAATTCTACACCGCGGCGTTTTTCCGTACCGTAGTTTTCATATTTTTTATATTCTGCTGTTGTTGTTCCAGGCTGATAATGGGTCGTATAAAGGATTTTATCATCTGTTTTCACCTGATATAAAGAGATCCCCAGATTAGTCTGCCGCGACAATTTCTTCTTCATGCCAATCTCAAAAGTATTTGAGGTCTCCGGATCAAGATCAGGATTAGCCACTACACCGCCCATACTGCCACCGCCGTCACGATAGACCTGATACAAAGGCGGCGGATTAAAAGAATGTCCATAAGAAACATAGTAATTAGTCTTTTCATCAGCTTTATAATCAAATGCTATTTTCGGGCTGAATTCACTATAACTGACTTCATCATAGTCCAAAGAACGTGTTAAAGCACCGGTATTTTTATCATAATATCTGCTTTTACCGTCCATTTTTGTAAAATGATCATAACGTACGCCTAAATACATCGTCATCGGATCGCTGATCTGATATTCATCCTGCACAAATAAAGCTATGTTCCTCGCTTTACCGCCATGGTTTTCATAAACACCGTTATCGCCAAGTCCGCTGATAACAGAATCATGATCGCGCCAGTTGCTAAGATATTTACGCAGCTGATCAAAGCTCTCCTGTTTAAAACTGCCTCCTACTAGAATAGAATGTTTACCTACATTATCCCACGCTTTTTGTACATCAAAATTATAGGTTTCACCGGGATAGAAAGAATCAGTACCGGCACCGTTCCAGTCTATAGATTTTGGACTGCTGGAACTGCTATAGCCATTACTTTTCATATCCAGGTACCCAAAGTTGGCACTGAATTTATTTTTATTGTCATTATATGACAATGTATGTAAATCGGATTCTTTCCGCCCGTCATAACCAAGATATGTTCCAATGCTTGGCTTCACTATCTGTCCATTACCAACATCAACACTGCCACTAAATACGGGCTTACCGTCTTTATAAATTGTCGTCCACGGATTTTGGTAGCGATACTCACTTTCCGTATGGATAAAAGTATATTTTAAAGATCTGTCTTCATCAAAATCATATTTCACATTAGCGGAAATGTTTTCATTTTCCCAAACCTTTTCTCCGCGTCCGCCTAAAACATATTTGCCGTTACTGAGCTGCGGCAATTCGTGGTCAGGCTTAATCCCTCCACTGCCTTTGGAAGCGCTACCAGTATAATAATAACCCCTATATCCATCTGATTTTCTGTTTTCATAACCTACGCCGAAAGATAATTTTTTATTCACTCTTGCATCTGCGTATAAAGCTTTTTTCCAGGTATTATTACTGCCATAGCTGACTACAGCATTTACACTGGCTCCTTTTTTTTCAGGATTATCCTTAGTGATAATATTGACAACCGCGCCCACAGCCCTACCGCCATATAAAGAAGAGCCTGCTCCCCTTACAACTTCAATTCTGGCTATTTTTTCCACAGGTACCATTTCCCATTCCATACCGTTATTATAAGTAGTATTCATCGGAAGCCCATCCAGCAAAACCAAAATATCACTGGAGCTGAAGCCCCTGATCTGAATCCCTCCCTGTGCTGCTTGGTTCATATAGACGCCCGGCAGAGTCTGCAGAGCTTCAGGTACAGAATTAATATTTCTTTCTTCTATATCCTGTGAGGTGACAACACTGACGCTGGAAGGTACCTCCTGTAGTTCTTTCATAGTTCTGGTTGCTGTAACAACCATCTGATCCAGATTAAATTGCTGCAGCCCCTCTTCGGCGTATACTACTGTGCCCCCCAAAATGACATTGCCAGTTATAAGTACTGTCATCAGTATACTTTTACCCATACCCTTTTTCAACATACTCAACTCCCTTTCCTATTTTTTGTATATTACTAAAATATTTTATGCATTAACCTAATAGATATATGCATAATAACTTTTATTAGAATCAGAAAATACCCTGTGCATAAGACGCACAGGGTATTAAATAGCTAGATAAAAGCTGTTCCATTACCAAACTGTCTCACGCAGCAGTAAATTAATCATCAGGCAGTTCTTCTGACTCAAGTTCATCGCTCCTCCAAGCCTTCCCGGATAACTCCAGTGACATAAATATGGATTTGCTCACTTTTACAGCGACGGGATCGTGTGGGCTTTACACCCAGCTTCTCTATTAAGACCTGCGTCACCTGATAACATCATTATTCACTTTTTATATTTTATGATATTATATTCTATTTTATATTAATGATTATATGTTATAATATCATATATGATATATTACTATGTATAGCTACTAGACAGTCAATAGGGAGATAATTATTTTATGAAAGAACCAATTGATAATTATTTTACAACAGGTGAGTTAGCCAAGCTTTGCAAAATACCTCGAAAAACTTTGCTTTATTACGACAGTTTAGGTCTTATAACGCCTGAAGTTATTGAAGAAAATGGTTACCGTTATTACAAACGCACCCAATTATTTGCTTTGGAATTAATTTTAACGATGCGTAAACTGGACATTCCTCTGGCAGAAATAAAAACCTATCTAGCCAATAAATCCTATAGTAATTATAAGAGAATAATTTCTCACCGTGAAATTACTCTTGAGAACCTAATCCAAAAAATGATTAAAATAAAAAATGAACTGCATCACTCCATTATCAATCTAAATCAATTGGAAAACATTAAATTTGATAATATCCAAACTGTCCAAACTGAAGAAGAATTTTTATGTTTGAGTAAATCAGTTCCCCAGAAAACGAATTTCAAAGACAGAACAAGAATCTCGGCCAGTCTGTTTATCGACTTGGCAGAACATATACCACTCAACAATCATACTTTTGGCTATATTGTAGACAAACTCTCACTTTATGATCCCCCAAAAACTCGCCATATCAAATATTATTTTTATCCTGTTTTTACTGAGACCTCTTATCCTGAATGTGTTATAAAACCTAAGGGGACTTATCTTAGACTTTATTTTAAAGGTATCTGTATGGATAACTATGACAAATATATCAACACTTTATCAAAACACTGCAGAAACAATAACCTTCTGCCTATATCAGATATTTATTTCTGAACTCTTCGATCATTTTCGGTTTCAGATA
>OGOH01000688.1_pt1 | contig 26355 bp, 24 predicted proteins | sample 1552571 | NCBI WGS metagenome assembly OGOH01 (sample SAMEA2580170, study PRJEB22360) | human gut metagenome | biome: human gut; feature: human-associated habitat; material: faeces | place: Denmark | collected 2008/2010
TCTAATAATCCTTCAGATACTAATTTTCTTAAAGCTTTAGAATAATGAGACCTACAATAGTTACCTGTTATTTGATGTTCCTCAAATAGATTAAAAGCTGAAATGCTTTTTCCGCAATATGAGGTATAAATGGCTTGCTTTAAGTTGTCTATATTTTGCTCTCCTATATCGAACAATTCAGTGATAGGATTGATTATTTTCTTTACATCAAAAGTATAAGTATTTATGCCATCGAAAATAGTACCAACATTAGCGAAATCATTGTAGATCGTTTTTATCAAATCAAATCCTCTTTTACCTTTTGTTAGATGTACAATATAATGACTGGCGGTATCTATATCTTCTTCTTGAAAACGAAATGCAGTGTAATATACTCTTGTACCTAATATCTTTTGATATTCTAAACCTAAGTTATCTATAATAAGTTGAAGCCTTTCAGATACGGATTGTTTAAACTTTCGATCTGATTTAATTGTTTCATAGGTTGTTGGGAACAAATCACGCATTAAGGGCTCAAATTTTTCATTTTCTAATGCAGGATGTATTCTTTTAGTATTTATGAATAAAAAAATTTCATTCCCCCAATTTTGCAAAAATTGAGCAAGTACATTTGTTTCAATACCTTTATATCCAAAAGGGTCTATAAAGAGTAGTGCGGGAGATTCATTGCAACGCCCCACGTGAGTACTTTTAATCAAATATTGCGTTATTGGTTTCCATTCTCCGACTGTACGGTTAGAAAAAAATGGATTAATAGTAAAAGTTCCTAGTGGAAATTCCGTCATGAAATTTGTCTCTAATTGTTCTTTATAAGTATTATCATTAAATATGAATCGAACGTGTTGTTGCAAAAAACTATTTTTCAAGCAGTTTCGTGCAACTAATAAAGGGGTTGATTCGTTTCCGTCTTCGTACTTTCCAGGACCAGCGAATAGGTCTATATATCTTAATTCTTTTGGTTTATGTTTATTAATTATAATATTACAATACTTAGGAAAATACTCAGAAACAATACTAGCCTTAATTCTTGAAGACATGGTTTGCTGTTCAAAAAACTGGTTCTCTTTCATATTATTCTTTAAACTTTAATTTAGGTAATTTTTTCACAATATCCGCTGTTTGCACCAACACACTGATCATTTGAGGCTGCAGATTGAAGATATATTTCTCGTCTTTATGTTTACGCGCCCAATCATTCGGAGCATTGGTGATGTCACTTTTCCTATCTGTGGTTACAGTATAATGTTCCATAATCCACTCAACAGCCGATTTTTCGCTTGCCGCATATTCGTAAGCTTCGACCGGAATACTCGTTCTTTCCCAACTGTCCGGCTAACCACTTTCCTGTTTTAGCTTGTTCTACCAATACAATTTTTAGCCTGTTTATCTTTTCTGTTCCCATATTCAGTTTGTATTGCAAGTATGCGATAATAGATTGATGATATTTGCAAAGGTAGTGATTACCTATGAGAACGAACAAAATGTCAGCAAGAATCTTTCTTTATAAGTATATTATTATAGCATAATCATGTCTATGAAGACCGTATCAATCGTTTTATACATATCATTGACCTTACTTTTTTTATTGCTACCCTTCATTTGTCCTGCTTTTGAATCTTTTTGCATCAAACTGTCGGATATAATTTTCAAGTCTTTATTGTAACCATCAGCCTGCCCATGTACCCATTCGATGATTTTTTTTATCACAATGAATATCAAACAAGTCGTTCGGTCAAAAGAAATCTTTGGCGCTGTCCCCCCCATGAACTGATAGCCCGGAACTTCACAGAGTATCCGACTCCGAACAACCTTCCGTTCCTGGACGAAAAACTAAAGTCATTCCATAAATTAAGAACTAAATTATTAACCGTATGAATCGAAAAGAGATATGAATTGTCAGACGTGACCTGATAGCCGCTGTTAACACTGGTGAGTTTCTGCATATATCCTGTGCAAGGATCGTTGTTTCAATCATGACTGATGAGCATGGTGAATTTTTCCGGGCAGCACAGGGAAAACTGTACGGGGGACGGTCAAGATCGATACCACCGAGTAGTTCATGGCAGACTTGAAAAAGTACAGTTACATCAGGGGTGCCTCCTCCAATTGTTATTCTCCCTGCCGGTTTCATATGGATCGGCAGGGATTTTTCTTTTCACTACCGTAGTATTCCCGTCCTGCCGACTTTCCATGAGGGGGACGGGAATACCGACCTGCTTGCAAAATCTTTTTCCTCTCATGCTCCATATGACAAAAACTGAATATCCATGACTATTCCTGCCAACGGACTGGTTCTGTTTGGCAGGTATCGTTTCTTTCTTTACATTCGCATCAACGAACATTAAAAATTGAGCGTATGGAAATATACTACATTGAAGTCTGTGTCCTTGAGAGGATGCTGGCACGCGCCGAGAACCTGTCCGCACATGTGGACAGATTGTATGAGAGAAACCGCCGTAAGGAACCCGGAGAGTGACTGGACGGCCAGGATGTCTGCCTGCGCCTTGACATCTCGCCGCGTACCCTGCAGACCCTCCGCGATACCGGACGGCTGGCGTTCACCCGCCTCCAGCGCAAGTTCTATTACAAGCCCGAAGACGTGGAGAGGCTGATGACCTACGTCGGCATCAGACGCAAGGAGAAGGCTGTGAGAGAGGGAAGAAAGAACGGAAACCTTTAAAGAGCGGAAGAGATGGAAGGCATTATCGACAAGGAGAACGAACGTGCCCGCAGGTTCTTTGCCCTGCTGGACAACATGGAGAAAAAAGTGGAACGTCTTGCCCGTGACAACCGTCCTCCCTTCAACGGGGAACGGTTCCTGACCGACAGGGAGCTTTCCGGGACGTTGAAGATCAGCCGCAGGTGCCTGCAGGATTACAGGGACCAAGGACGGATTCCCTATATCCAGCTTGGCGGGAAGATCCTGTACAGGCAATCGGACATCGAGAAGCTGCTGGAGGAGAACTATCACGCTGCATTGGTATAATATCGTATTCAAGTTTAAGGATTGCCGCCGGAATTGCATTTACGATTCCGACGGCAATTTTTATTTAACCTGCGGCTTCCTTGCCGGCCGCAGGCTTTCTTCTTTCCATCAGCCGGTCCATGTCCGAGGATATCTTCCGGTCGGTGACCTGGGCGTAGACCTGCGTGCTGTCGATGTTCGTATGGCCCATCATCCTGGCGATGCTCTCTATCGGAATGCCCGCGGTCAGTGTCAGGGTCCCGAACGAATGCCGGGCCATGTGGACGGTCAGCCGCTTGTTCACCCGACACAGGGTGGCAATCTCTTTCAGGAATTCGTTCATCTTCTGATTCGACGGAATCGGAAAACAGGGTCCTTCAGGATTCTCCGGATTCCAGTCCTTGTATTTCTCCAGAATGACGAGCGCAGGTTCCAGAAGCGGTACATTGCAGGTACAGCTTTCCTTATGGGTCGTTATCTTCACACGGGCCTTGTGTATCCACAGTTTCCCCTCATTGTCCTTGTAAAGATGTGCCGGGCACAAGGTCTTCACATCAATGTACGACAGGCCGGTCAGACAGCAGAACAGGAAAAAATCCTTCACGGTGTTCAGACGTGTCGTGGAAAAGTCCTTCTCCATAATCCGTTTCAATTCTTCCAGGGTCAGGAACGTAGGGCACGTCTCTTCCTTCCGGAACAGATGCTTGCGTTTTCCGGCCAACGGGTCCAGTTCCAGCCATCCGTTTTCCCGGGCCAGTCCGAGAAATTTGCGGAAACAGCTCATATACTTGGTCAGGGTATTCTGGGAAAGTTTGCGTACCGTCCTCAGATGCATCTCAAACCGGTCGATGAACTCCCCATTCAATTCATGGAATGTAATGTCCTCTTTCCTGTAGAAATCCTTGATGACCGTCTGCAACGATTCATAACAGTTGTTATAACGTGAAATGGTGGAGGGCTGGTACTCCGTACCGATCAGGGAAGTCCAGTCATCGATACATTTCCGCATGGTCTGCAAAACCAGATGCCGTTCCTCTTTAGAGAACAACTTTATCAGAAGATTCTTCGGGGTGATCAGGGCTTCCCGACAGAGAAGTTCCTTGTGAATCTGATACAGCCTTACTTTTAATGCCTCAATATAGCTGTTCAGTTCCGTTGAACTCCGGTCTTTTCCTTTGCTGCGTTCCTTCACATTGTCCCATAACTTCAACGGAACAGAACGTTGAATCCGGACTTCATCCTGCCGGCCATCTATCGTTACTCGAAGAATAATCGGTGCCTCACCATTCTTTAACAACCTGCTCTTCAAAACGAAGAACAGAACTCTCAGTGTGTTCTGTTTCATACTCCTTTGTTTTTAGTGCTACAAACTTAGTTTTTATGGAACAAAACAAACCTACGTAAAAATATGAAAATCAGCGAAATGTAATACATTTTAGTTGCATTTTTTTGAGGTCTGAAAAAAGCAACCATTTTTGCACCTGACTTACTTCGCAAAACCACCATATTCTGCTTCCGCCCAGAAACGAAAAAAGCCCTGATTCTGTTGTGAATCAGAGCTTTTCCTAATTTTGCTTTGTAAGCTGGCGGTGCGTACGGGACTCGAACCCGTGACCCCATGCGTGACAGGCATGTATTCTAACCAACTGAACTAACGCACCATTAAGTTTTTTCGTTGCCATCTCTCTCGATTGCGATGCAAAGGTAGTGCTTTTTTTTGAATCTGCAATAGCTTTCCGAAAAAATATTCAAAAAAGTTTTACGCCTCATTTTTTAGAAAGCCACACATAGGAGGTTCTTACAAAAACCTTGTCAGAAAACACCATCACAGACAAACTTTTTGTCGCTTTTATTAGGAGATTGTTTATAATTCGTTACTTTTGCAAAAACTATTTTTTTCTACAAAAAAAACAGCACTGAATGAAAATTGCAATCATAAAATACAATGCAGGCAACCTCTTTTCGGTGGATTGTGCACTGAAGCGACTGAGTGTGGAACCTGTCATCACTAACGACAAGGAGACACTGCTCAGTGCCGACAAGGTGATTTTCCCGGGAGTGGGCGAAGCACGTACCACCATGGATTACCTGAAAGCTTGCCACATGGACCTTCTCATCAAAGAGCTCAAACAACCAGTATTAGGTATTTGCCTGGGGATGCAGTTGCTCTGCCGACATTCGGAAGAAGGTGATGCGGACTGTCTGGGAATCTTCGATGCGGAAGTCAAGCGATTCCAGTCGACCAATCCTGAAGAGAAAGTTCCTCATATGGGATGGAATACATTGTCACATCTCCGCAGCCCGCTCTTTCAAGGTATGAAAGAAGAAGAGTTCGTGTATTTCGTGCATAGTTTCTATGTGCCGGTCAACGAATTTACAGCGGCCACAACCGACTATATCACTCCTTTCAGTGCGGCCTTGCACAAGGATAACTTCTATGCCACCCAGTTTCATCCGGAAAAAAGCGGAAAGGTGGGAGAATGTATCCTGCGCAACTTTTTGAATCTCTAATCACGAAACATTATATAAAATATGATAGAACTTATACCAGCCATCGATGTCATCGACGGGAAGTGTGTACGACTTTCTCAGGGCGACTATCAGTCGAAAAAGGTTTACAACGAGAATCCAGTGGAAGTGGCCAAGATGTTTGAAGCGCATGGCATCCATCGCCTGCATGTGGTCGACCTGGACGGAGCGGCTTCCAAGCATGTGGTAAACTATAAGATACTGGAAGCACTGGCCGGACAGACTTCGCTGGTCATTGACTTTGGCGGAGGCATCAAAAGCGATGAAGACTTGCACATTGCCTTCGAAAGCGGAGCGCAGATGGTAACGCTGGGCAGCATCGCCGTAAAGGAGCCGGATACGTTCAACCGATGGATGAAGGTATATGGCAGTGAACGGATTATTTTAGGAGCGGATGCCAAAGACGGGAAAATAGCCGTCAACGGATGGCTGGAGTGCAGCCGTCTGGAGCTGATGCCGTTCTTGGATGACTATATAAAGAAAGGTGTCGCAAAGGTACTCTGCACGGACATCTCTCGCGACGGGATGCTCAACGGGCCGTCTTTGGAGCTATACAAGCAAATCATGGAGGCGCACCCCGACCTGCATCTGATAGCCAGCGGAGGCATCAGCGGAATGAAGGACATTGAAGCACTGAACGAAGCAGGTATTCCGGCAGTGGTATTCGGCAAGGCTTTCTATGAAGGGCGTATCACCCTGCAGGACTTGAAAGCTTTTCTTCCTTAACTCTTAACTCAAGAAACTGATTATGTTAGCAAAAAGAATCATACCCTGTCTTGATATCAAAGACGGACAAACGGTGAAAGGTACCAACTTCGTCAATCTGCGACAAGCGGGCGACCCGGTAGAACTCGGAAAGGCTTACAGTGAACAAGGAGCCGACGAACTGGTTTATTTGGACATCACTGCCAGCCACGAAGGACGGAAAACGTTTACGGAGCTGGTGAAACGCATTTCTGCGGAAATCAACATTCCTTTCACCGTGGGAGGAGGTATTCATGAACTGAGCGATGTGGAACGTCTGCTAAATGCCGGAGCCGACAAGGTGTCTATCAACTCTTCGGCCATCCGGAACCCGCAGCTCATCGATGACATCGCCCGCCATTTCGGTTCGCAGGTATGTGTGGTGGCCATTGATGCCCGACAAACCCCGCAAGGCTGGAAATGTTACCTCAACGGAGGAAGGCTGGAGACCGACCGTTTCCTTATGGAATGGGCGGAAGAAGCCAACAGCCGCGGAGCCGGGGAAATCTTGTTTACCAGCATGGACCACGACGGGGTAAAGGAAGGATATGCCAACGAAGCACTGGCCGAACTGGCCGACCGGCTTACCATTCCGGTCATTGCTTCCGGAGGAGCTGGCAAGAAAGAGGATTTCCGTGACGCATTTACGTTAGGAAAAGCTAATGCCGCCCTGGCAGCCAGTGTTTTTCACTTCGGTGAAATTCCAATTCCCGAATTAAAAGATTACCTTTGCAAAGAAGGTATCGCCGTGCGCAGATAACTGTTTAAACTAACTATATTATATAAAGTAAGATTATGGAACTGGATTTTGAAAAAATGAATGGCTTGATTCCGGCCATTATCCAAGATAACTATACGCAAAAAGTATTGATGCTGGGATTCATGAACAAGGAAGCCTACGAGAAAACCATGGAAACGGGTAAGGTGACTTTCTTCAGCCGTACCAAAAACCGTCTGTGGACCAAAGGAGAAGAAAGCGGAAACTTTCTGCACGTGGTTTCGGTAAAGGCTGACTGTGACAACGACACACTGCTCATCATGGTACATCCGGAAGGCCCTGTCTGCCACAAGGGCACAGATACTTGCTGGGGAGACAAAAACGAGCAGGACATCATGTTCCTGAAAGAGTTACAGGATTTCATCGACCGTCGCCGTCAGGAAATGCCGGAGAAATCGTACACCACCAGCCTGTTCAATTCAGGAGTCAACAAGATGGCACAAAAGGTAGGTGAAGAAGCTGTAGAAACCATCCTCGAAGCCTGCAATGGAACCGACGAACGCCTGATTTACGAAGGAGCCGACCTGCTTTACCACTTGATTGTGCTGCTTACGTACAAAGGCTACCGCATTGAAGACTTAGCCCGTGAATTGAAAGAGCGTCACAGCGCCACCTGGAAAAAACACTAATCACTATATATGGAAGAACAACCACTCATTTCTTACCAGCACGTAAACGTGAGCTTGCAAGGACAGGAGATTCTTTCTGACGTAAACCTGGAACTCCGGAAAGGCGAATTTGTCTATCTCATCGGGAAGGTGGGCAGCGGAAAGTCTACTCTCCTGAAAACCATCTACGGTGAGGTGGAGATTGATGCCGGAGAAGCATGGGTGCTGGGAAATGCCATGCGCACCCTGAAACGGAAGGACTTCCCTACCCTGCGCCGGAAACTCGGCATCGTGTTTCAGGATTTCCAGCTACTGACCGACCGTACCGTGCACGAAAACCTGAAATTCGTGCTTAAAGCTACCGGCTGGAAAAACCGTACCGAAATAGAACGGCGAATTGAAGAAGTGCTCCAGCAGGTTGGCATGGAAAACAAGGGGTACAAAATGCCTAACGAACTTTCCGGTGGAGAACAGCAGCGTATCGTCATCGCCCGGGCCATACTGAACAAACCGGAAATTATCCTGGCCGATGAACCGACCGGCAATCTGGACGTGGAAACCGGACGGCGCATCGTGGAATTATTGCAGGACATCTGCCGTCAGGGCTCAGCCATTCTGATGACCACGCACAACCTCAACTTGCTTTCGGAATATTCCGGAAAAGTGTACAAATGCGAACATCACCGTCTCACGGAAACGACAAATTCATAAAAAAGACAAAGGAGTAAAAGGATTTTTGCCCAAATGACCCCAAAATAGGGTTTTTATTATTACATTTGCTCCCGAAATTAATTAATTATAGAACATTTAAAATTCGAAACGTAAAATGAAAGTTTTAAAGTTTGGAGGTACATCTGTGGGTTCTGCACAAAGAATGAAGGATGTGGCCAAATTAATCACTGACGGCGAACAGAAAATTGTAGTCCTGTCTGCCATGTCAGGTACGACTAACACATTAGTTGAAATTTCGGATTATCTGTACAAGAAAAATCCAGAAGGTGCAAATGAAATCATCAATAGACTGGAAGCGAAATATAAACAGCACATTGATGAGTTGTATTCTACCGAAGAATATAAACAGAAAACACTGGATTTCGTAAAATCTGTATTCGATTACATTCGTTCTTATACGAAAGACATATTTACTTTATTTGAAGAAAAAGTCATCCTAGCTCAGGGAGAAATCATCTCTACCAACATGGTGACTAACTACTTGTGCGAGCAGGGCGTAAACGCGACATTGATTCCGGCACTGGAATACATGCGCACTGACAAGAACAGTGAACCGGACCTGACTTATATCCGCGAAAAACTGTCGGCACAACTGGAAGCAAACCCGGGTTATGAAATCTATATCACTCAGGGATTCATCTGCCGCAACGCATACGGTGAAATCGACAACCTGCAGCGTGGAGGAAGTGACTATACGGCTTCTCTGATTGGAGCTGCCATCAATGCTTCTGAAATCCAGATCTGGACAGACATCGACGGTATGCACGACAATGACCCGCGCGTAGTAGACAAGACTTCTCCGGTACGTCAGCTTCACTTTGAAGAAGCAGCTGAACTGGCCTACTTCGGTGCAAAGATTCTGCACCCGACTTGTATCCAGCCGGCTAAATATGCCAACATTCCGGTACGTTTGCTGAACACCATGGAACCGACTGCTCCGGGCACACTGATTTCTAACGATACGGAAAAAGGCAAAATCAAGGCGGTAGCTGCCAAAGACAACATCACCGCTATCAAGATTAAGTCAAGCCGTATGCTGCTGGCTCACGGTTTCCTCCGCAAGGTATTTGAAATCTTTGAAAGCTACCAGACTCCGATTGATATGGTATGTACTTCAGAAGTGGGTGTATCTATGTCGATTGACAACACAAAACACCTGAACGAAATCGTAAACGACCTGAAGAAGTACGGTACAGTAACGGTAGACCATGACATGTGTATCGTCTGTGTAGTGGGCGACCTGGAATGGGAAAACGTAGGTTTCGAAGCAAAGGCACTGGATGCAATGCGTGAAATTCCGGTACGTATGATTTCATTCGGTGGAAGTAACTACAACATCTCTTTCCTGATTCGTGAATCAGATAAGAAGCAGGCGTTGCAGTCATTGAGCAACGTGCTTTTCAACGGTAAAGAGAAATAAAAGCAACCTTTTATAAAAGCTAAAGGCGGAGGATACGGTCAGTAAAAACCGCATCACCGCCTTTTTTATTCTTCTAATATAACAACAATCACAACTAAACCCATTTTATGAAAGCTAATTTTCCAATAGAGCAGTTCCGAAAACTGGAAACGCCATTTTATTATTATGACACAAATCTGCTTCGTGAAACCTTAAATAAAATCAAGGAGGAAGCAGGAAAATACAATAAATTCTGTGTGCACTATGCGGTGAAAGCTAATGCCAACCCTAAAATATTAGGCATCATTCGTGAAAGCGGACTGGGAGCTGACTGCGTAAGCGGCGGCGAAATCAAAGCTGCCATCAAGGCCGGATTCCCTGCTAGCAAGATTGTATATGCTGGAGTAGGAAAAACAGACAAGGAAATCAATCTGGGACTGGATTATGACATTTTTTGTTTTAACGTTGAGTCTATTCCAGAACTGGAAGTCATCAACGAACTGGCTGCAGCAAAGAACAAGATTGCCCGCGTGGCTTTCCGTATCAATCCGGATGTAGGTGCTCATACGCATGCCAATATCACTACCGGACTGGCAGAAAATAAATTCGGTATCAGTATACAAGACATGGATCGTGTGATTGACCTGGCACTGGAGATGAAAAACGTGAAGTTCGTAGGATTACACTTCCACATCGGCTCACAGATTCTGGATATGGGCGACTTCGTGGCACTCTGTAACCGTGTAAACGAATTACAGGAGAAACTTTTTGCCCGTCAGATTATCGTGGAACATATCAACGTGGGAGGTGGCTTAGGTATTGACTATGCACACCCCAACCGCCAGCCGATTCCTGACTTCGCAGAGTATTTCGCTACTTATCACAAGCACCTGCGCCTGCGTCCGCAGCAAACGCTTCACTTTGAATTGGGACGCTCAGTGGTAGGTCAGTGCGGTAACCTCATCACTAAAGTTATTTACGTGAAACAAGGTACCAACAAGCAGTTTGCCATCGTAGACGGAGGAATGACCGACCTGATTCGTCCGGCTTTGTATCAGGCTTATCACAAGATTGAGAACCTCACTTCGGAAGAACCTGCAGAAGCATACGATGTAGTAGGTCCTATCTGTGAATCATCGGATGTATTCGGAAAAGCCATCGACCTGAACAAGGTACACCGTGGCGACCTGATTGCACTTCGTTCTGCCGGAGCCTACGGTGAAATCATGGCTTCTGGATATAACTGTCGTCCACTTCCGCAAGGATATACTTCGGACGAGTTAGTATAATGCAACTATTTTTATTTGTTGAATAATTCGAAGGTAAATTTACATCCCAAGGAGGTAAATTTACCTTTTTCATTTCCGATAAAGACACCCACATCAAACAAGTGGGTAGCAAAGCCGTAACCGAATTCCAGATAAGGATTCAGGTGGGGCATGAAAAGAACGCCGGCATAAATACGTTCCTTCTGTACGAACGACAACAAACGGGTGACCGGATATAAGAGGATGAAAGGTGCCTCAAAGGTCAGATTACCTCGTATGTAATGACTGGAAGCATTGTACCAGCGTCCGTCCAGCATCTGGAACGTACCTCCAATATCGTCATTCCAACCCTGGGGAAGATTCAAGTTGGCAAAATGCGCATAATCCACAAAGTACATATCCGATTGATTGGTAAACATACCGGCTCCCACATGATAAGCCAGTGAACGCACATTCTTCAAACGAATGATTTGTTCCACAGAACCTTCGATTCGTTCATAGGTACCGGAATTCTTTAAAACTTTGATACCCCGTTCGTAATCCAGCATAAAGGTAGGAAAGAAAGAGCCGACATTTATCTTTCGGTTGCCGTTCATATAATAATACATGCCCGGTGTCCATTCCAGACGAATACGGGGAGCGAAACTGTTATAATTAGAACGTACACGTGCTTCCACTTCCGGCGTACTCTTAGTATAACGCCAATGCATAGCCAAACCTGTGCCTAACTTTAGTCCGTTGCACAACTCAATGTTATGCGATATATCTACGTATACATCTTTAAAATAATCCAATTCAAGTCCATCGAAGGTAAACGCACTGTCCGGAATCTGCTCCAGCTGGTCGAGTACCACACTACTGTAAATTCGGTTACCATTTCCTCCATGTACTTCAATGGAGCCCAATTTCCGAGGATTGTAGATATATTCCATATCCGCCTTGGCATAAAACTCTTTCTTTGTAAAGTTATAACCAATCTGAGGAACAATACGTAGCAAACGCCCATCATGGAAAAGCTTGTTGTACTTAAATACCTGCCGATAGGATATTCCGTTCCGGTGGCTATAACTCACTAATAAGGGATTGATAATCGGAGAGCAGTTGATGCTTCCCACTTTAGAGATGTCAATGTCATAGCTGCTAATCAAGGCATCCCCCAGCTGCCCCAAGAACACCATGTTCTTCTTCAGTTTTGTAGGCTCTGCCTTTATCGTATCGGCCTCCCGTTTCAATCGCCGCTCATCCGCCGAACGGTAAAGCGAATCCTCATAAGCAGACAAAGGAATCGGACGGATGCGGTTGAACGAGTCACGTTCCACCACGAGCCGACTGGTATCACACGACAAAGTATAAGAATTCGAAAGATTATGGTCGTTCGTTTTCTTGACAATCCATTCCTCCCCCGGCTTACGATAAACAACCGATGAATACTTCATCCACCCCGTATACTTCATCTCCAGATGATTCTTCAGGAACTTGAAGTTCAAATCAAGATTCAGTAAAACAGGAAGATATTTCGTATCTTCCTCCTCGCCCATCTGCATGCTCAGTTGGAACCTTACCAGGTCATAACGTCCCTTGAGATTCATTCTTCGGATAGTCCAGTCGGCTGATGAAAGCCACAGAAAACCTTCCACCAACTGCGTGCTCCGGTAACGGGGTACGACACGAATGCAATACAATTCTCCTCCCAACCGGTGCTCCACCCTTTCAAGCAAATAATGATAATGTACCTGAGCCTTTCTGTTCAGCGGTGAAAGTATCCTGTTGCCCATCAGCGAAGGAGCATAAATATTGAACTTCATGTAGTCCATAATGTCGAATATCTGCCCTCTGGTGCTGGGGAAAGTCGTAGATATTGCCCTGACCTTCCGGTCGTAAATGGCAGGAGCCGTATATTGCAGCTCACTGATAGACTCATGAAAATAATCATTTATACCCTTTTCCAGACGAAACATGGAAGGCACATACTTGATAATCCGGTTCTGCTTATGTACTTTCAGATGACCTTTCAAATACAAATCGCCCTTGTATCCTTTCACCTCACGCAAATAAATAGATGCAGAATGAAACATGTAATCCAAAATAGAATCGGCCACGACAGGCTTTTTCGGAAGGTACGGAGCATTGTCGCGCGCCACCCCTCGCAGTGGGAAACAGCACAGCAAGCACAATGCCAGCAAGCCCCACAAAGCCTCATATAAGCCTTTCAGTTTTCGCATATTCACAGCAAATATATAATAAAGCCCTTATCTGAGGCCATTTTTATGATGAAAAAAAAGAATATTTTCAATTTTTCTTCGTACCTTTGTGCTTAATAACATGGTTTTGGAACATTTTATGGTAAAAAAGGAATTAACAGAAGCTGAGATTGCCGAAAGTATACCAGATTTATGGCAACCATTAACACAGCAACAACGCGAATTGCTGGCACAGAACTTTACGATTCAGAAATACAAAAAGAACGAAACGATTTATTGCGAAGGTGAAACGCCGGAGAATTTGATGTGCCTGCTGAACGGAAAGGTAAAGATTTACAAGGACGGCGTAGGGGGACGCAGCCAGATTATCCGAGTAATAAAGGACAAAGAATACTTTGCCTATCGTGCCTATTTTGCCGAAGAAAATTTCGTGACCGCTGCTGCTGCCTTTGAGCCATGTACCATGTGCCTGATTCCCATGCCCGTCATCGTGCAGCTGATTATGGAAAATACGGAACTTGCCATGTTTTTCATCAAACAGTTGTCGAAAGACTTGGGTATCTCCGACGAAAGAACAGTCAACCTGACCCAGAAACACATTCGAGGACGTTTGGCAGAATCATTGCTTTTCCTGAAAGATACCTACGGTGTGGAAGAAGACCAGTGTACTCTGAGCATCTATCTCTCCAGAGAAGACCTGGCCAACCTCTCCAACATGACCACATCCAATGCCATCCGAACCTTGTCTAATTTCGCCGCCGAAAAACTGATTATTATTGACGGACGAAAAATCAAGCTCATTGACGAAGAAAAATTAAAGAAGATAAGCAAGATTGGATAAACTTGCGGGTGAAATACCTCTTGTTTGTTCATTCACCGAGTGATATTGTTTCTGTGATACATGCTTCAAGAGAAACAATATCACTTTTTTATTTCCTTAAATCCGAATACCAAGCATTTTCAATTCCCCTCAGAAAAACTTGCTAAATTCATTTTGCAAACGTACTTTTGTGTCAAAATATCATTTATATTACATTTCTACTGACATGGAAAATACCACACACAAAGAAGAAACCCACAAGACTCTTTTCGCCCAGATGCGGCAAAGACTGAAAGAACGAAAGCGCCGGGTAATGCGCCTCATCGAGTTGAAACGCCTCCGGAGAATACGTAAAAAAACTGTACCCGGGTACACCTATTGTAAGAATTGCGGTACCAAGCTGGAGGGAATGTATTGTCATTGTTGCGGACAATATGCCCTCGATATCTACCAGCCTTTCTGGAAATACCTCAGACAATACATTGAAAATGTCTATCAGTTTGATAGCAAAATCTGGCAAACCTTGTGGCTGATGTTTACCCGTCCCGGATTCCTGACCAACGAATTCAATGCCGGAAAAATCAATTCCTACGTACATCCTTTCCGGCTTTATATGTGTATCTCTGTTGTTTTCTTTACCCTTTTCTTTATGATAGCTTCCGACAAGGCCAATCAGGCATTGCAGGCGGTAAGCTCCCTCAATATCAACGACGAAATCGTAGCACAACTCAAATCGTCTGCTACCCTGCCCGATACATGCATGTATGTATACCAAGGCCCCCGAGTTAGTGAAAGCTTTTCAGGAAAGAGGAGTAGAAAAGGCCGAGGAATTGTTCAAGGTACAACAACTGGACGACCGATTCTCTCTTTCCTACGTGCAAATGCCCCGGATCGTGGCCGACTCCTGCCTGCATGAAACCACTCTCCGGCAAAAAGACCTGACTACCATTCTGAATCTCAAAAAAGTAAAAGGTGAGTACCTGGATAACCTGATCGCGGAAGAGGAGATTACCTCTGAATCCCTGCAAGCTGCACGCCACTTTCAGGTAGACTCGACCGGTACCGCCCTAACTCCCGTATACGAATGGAAAGAAGACCACAGCGATGAAGCACAACAACTTCGTCAGGAATCCTTTCTCAACCATCTTTTGGGAGATTTGTCCAAATGGACTCCGCTCTACATGATGTTCCTTCTGCCTCTGTTTGCCTGGCTTCTGCAAGGAATGTTCCGGAAATCCAAGTTTCCTTACATGTGGCATTTCGTACATGCCATTCACCTGAACACCGTGTTTCTGATACTGATTCCTATTCCGCTGGTACCCGTGCTGACAAGTGACACTTTTATGGAATCGTTTAAAGGAAACATGCCGATGTATACTCTCCTTATCTTCGTAACAGGTATGTTCGTGTACACCTACATTTCCCTGCACACGGTATACCGCCGGGGATGGATACGTACATTTGTCAAGACAATCGTTTTCCTGGCTGTCTTTACCTTCATTTCACTAGCCATTGCGGCTGCGCTATTGGTATTCCTGCTTTCCACTCTTTCTGAGTAGCTTTAATATCAAACATTCACATAAAAAGAGCACTCCCGAGACATAACATTCATCTCTCAGAAGTGCTCTTTGCTTCAATATCCCTCATTTAGTCACTTAGATTTCCCGCAAAGCCTTACAGAGCTGGTCGGGACAAGAAGTCGGCTTCCCGCCACAACGGATACCTTCCAGACGAGCAATCACTTCATCTATTTTCATACCTTCCACCAAGGCTGAAATCCCTTTCAAGTTTCCATTGCAACCACCGGTAAAATGCACGCCCTTCAGTATGCCATCCTCTACCTCAAAATCAATCTGAGAACTGCATGTTCCCATCGTACGATAAGTATATTTCATTGTCATCAATATGCTAGTCGAGTTAACATAAAAAGAGAACGGAGCACCACTTGCCGGATTATTCCGGCCGGATACTCCGTTCCGTCATTATCTTTCAAGAAAAAGCTTATTCAGCGTCTTCTTCCGGTTTCATGTTAGTATATACAGTCTGTACATCGTCGAACTCTTCCAGACGTTCTACCATCTTGTCGATAGTTTCACGCTGCTCCGGAGTCACATCTTTCAAGTCGTTCGGGATGTAAGTGAAATCACCACCGACATCTTCGAAGCCGCATTCTTCCAGATGTTTCTGGATAGCCGCATAGCTCTTCGGATCACCGTAGATAGTGATAGTTCCTTCTTCCGGATCTTCATCGAATTCGTCTTCTACGTTGTAGTCAATCAAGTCCAGAATCAGTTCTTCCATATCGATACCTTCTTTCTTCTTGAAAGTGAACACACACTTGTGATCGAACAAGAAGGCCAGTGAACCTGTAGTACCCAAGTTACCTCCGAACTTGTTGAACACAGAACGTACATCGGCTACGGTACGAGTGGTATTATCAGTCAATGTATCTACGAATACGGCGATTCCGTGAGGACCGTATCCTTCGTAAGTCATACCTTTGTAATCGCTCTGGTCTTTACCCATTGCGTTCTTGATAGCACGTTCAATGTTATCTTTCGGCATGTTTTCACGCTTACAAGTAGCGATTACCGAACGCAGAGTCGGGTTGTTTTCCGGTTCAGGACCGCCGGCCTTTACCGCAATTGCAATTTGTTTACCCAGACGTGTAAAGGTCTTTGCCATGTGACCCCATCTTTTCAGCTTCGTAGCTTTTCTATATTCAAATGCTCTTCCCATTGGATGATATTTTAAATTTATTTTTTAATGAATTTACTTATTATCGAAGCACAGCTCCAAGCTTATTCTGCAAGTTGCCAATCAGCTTCTGCATAAACTTATCAATCTGTTTGTCGTTCAGTGTAGCGTTTTCATCCTGAAGCATGAAGCTTACAGCATAGCTCTTCTTGCCAGCTTCCAAGTTCTTTCCTTCGTACACGTCGAACAATTCTACAGACTTGAGTAACTTCTTGTCGGTTTCGTAAGCAATCTTTTCGATTTCGGCAAATTGTATCTTCTTGTCAATCAGCAATGCCAGGTCACGTTTTACAGCCGGGAACTTGGAGATTTCCTTGTAGCTTACCGTATTGCCCTTGATGGCCTTCATCAGTTCTTTCCAGTTCAGGTCGGCATAGTACACTTCATTGTCGATATCGAACGCTTTCTGAATCTTCTTGCAAACTACACCAAAGGTAGCCAGCAATTTACCACCACGGGTGTGTACGGAGATAGCTACTGAGTAGATATCGTCTGAAAGGTTACCGAATACCAGCGAGCCGAAGTTCACGCCCAGACGACGGAATATGTTCAGCACGTAAGCCTTCAGTTCGTAAACCGAAGCGTTTTCGTCGGCATGAGCCCATGAGTTGCTTACACGCTTTCCGGTAATCCACAACCCCATGTGCAACTCTTCTGAATAGCCTGACAACACTTTTTCCGGATTCTTTTTCTCAGCATGGAAGTGATAGCAGTTACCGAATTCGAAGAACTTCAAGTCGGCATTCTTACGGTTGGCATTGTGCTGGATGCTTTCCAGACCACCGAAAAGTAAGGTAGCACGCATCACGTTCAGATCGTTACTCAACGGGTTCATCAGGCGAACCAGATTTTCCGGCTTGTAAGTTTCCAGTCCGTCGTAATAAGCGGCTGCTGTCAAAGAGTTGTTCAGGATTTCATTAAATCCGCAACCCACCAGCTGTTCACCTACCAGGTTCTGGAGTTTCACCGATTTGTCCACTTCTCCCTTCACGCTCAGGCTTGATTTCAGGGTAGTAGGAATTTCCACGTTGTTATATCCGTAGATACGAAGAATATCTTCAACCACGTCGCACGGACGCTGCACGTCTACACGATAAGGAGGAATCTGCAAAGAAAGACCTTCGGCCGTTTCTTCCACAATTTTCATTTCCAGGCTGGTTACGATGCTCTTCACCGTTTCTGCCGGAATTTCCTTTCCAATCAGTGAGTTTACATAATTATATGAAAGTTCTACCGCGAAATCGGCAATCGGATTCGGATAGTTATCTTTGATGTCAGAAGCAATTTCACCTCCGGCCAGTTCTTTCACCAGCAGAGCGGCCTCCTTCAAGGCATAGATAGTGATGTTCGGGTCGATACCACGTTCGAAACGGAAAGAAGAATCGGTGCTCAATCCGTGACGGCGGGCAGTCTTACGCACCCATGTAGGATGGAAGTAAGCACTTTCCAGGAACACGTCGGTAGTAGTTTCGGTAGTACCTGAATCCAGACCTCCGAACACACCGGCAATACACATCGGTTCTTCCGCGTTGCAAATCATCAGGTCCTTGTCGGACAATTTACGTTCCACTTCGTCCAATGTAACAAACGGAGTTCCTTCGGCACAAGTCTTCACCACAATCTTGCCGCCCTTTATCTTGTCGGCATCGAAGCAGTGCATCGGCTGGCCATAGGCGTGCAGGATGTAGTTGGTAATATCAACGATGTTATTAATAGGACGCACACCAATAAGGCGGAGCTTGTTCTGCAACCATTCAGGGCTTTCCTTCACCGTTACTCCCTTGATGGCTACTCCGGCATAACGCGGGCAGGCTTCAGTATTTTCCACCACAATGTCGATATTCATGTCATGATTGTCTACCTTGAATGCATCTACCGAAGGACGCTTCAGCGTAGCTTTATGACCGTTCTGAATGAGCCATGCGTAGAGGTCGCGTGCCACACCATAGTGTGAGCAGGCATCGGCACGGTTCGGAGTGATGTCCACTTCGAGTACGTATTCGCTCTTCACATTATAGTAATCCTTGGCCAGTGTACCCGGAACTACGTCGGCAGGCAACACGATGATACCTTCATGGCTTGTGCCCACGCCGATTTCATCTTCGGCACAAATCATACCGTTTGATTCTACGCCACGGAGCTTCGACTTCTTGATGGTGAAGCATTCGTCACCATCATACAATTTTGTACCCAGCGTAGCTACGATAACCTTCTGTCCGGCAGCCACGTTGGCAGCACCACAGACAATCTGCACAGGTTCTCCCTGTCCTAAATTGACGGTCGTAATATGCATGTGGTCAGAATTGGGATGCGGCTCGCAGGTCAGCACTTCGCCTACTACCAAACCTTCCAATCCTCCCTTGATAGTTTGAACTTCTTCCACTCCCCCAGTCTCCAAACCGATGGAAGTCAGTGCGGCTGCCACTTCGTCCGGAGTAAGGTCGAAGTCGACGTATTCTTTCAGCCAGTTATAAGAAATATTCATATCGTAATAGTATTTTATAATTTCCCAAACAATGATGTGCAAAGTTAATACATATTTGGGATATAAGAGGTAAGACAAAAAATATTTTTAGCCAAAAACCGTCAGAATGGTACATCGGGCACAGGCGCGCCAAACGGATTGTCGGGCATAGGCGGCATCTCCGTGGGTGGAGGCGGTACGAAGTCCTGTCCGCCGCCGTTATTCATCTTCGAACGGAGCACCGGAGCCTTCTTTTCTTCGCCCGGCATCGGCACAATCATGTCGTCGTCGGGGTTCTGGAAACGGGCATATTCGCCACGGAAACGAAGCAGCACATCACCTACGGCACCGTTACGGTGCTTGGCGATAATGATTTCGGCCATGCCGTGCAGGTCGTTACCTTTCTCATCGGTGTAAATCTTATAGTATTCCGGACGGTGGATGAAGCACACCATATCGGCATCCTGCTCGATGGCTCCCGATTCACGAAGGTCGCTCAATTGCGGACGTTTTCCGTCGATACCTTCACGGTTCTCTACTCCACGGTTCAACTGGCTCAGCGCAATAATCGGGATGTTCAGTTCCTTGGCCAATCCCTTCAACGAACGCGAAATGGTGCTGACCTCTTCCTGACGGCTTCCGAACGACATACCACTGGCATTCATCAGCTGGAGGTAGTCGATGATGATGATTTTCACCCCATGCTCACGTACCAGACGACGTGCCTTAGTTCGCAATTCGAACACGGACAAAGAAGGCGTGTCGTCCACGTAAAGCGGTGCGTCGTAGAGTTCTTTTATCTTGTAGTCGAGCTGTCCCCACTCGTAAGGTGCCAGCTGACCGCTCTTGATTTTCTCGCCCGGAATTTCGCAGACGTTCACAATCAGACGGTTTACCAGCTGCACGTTGCTCATTTCAAGCGAGAACAAGGCTACGGGCACTTTGCTGTTCACCGCCATGTTTTTGGCCATGGAAAGCACGAAGGCCGTCTTACCCATGGCCGGACGAGCCGCAATGATAATCAGGTCGGAGTTTTGCCAGCCGGAGGTCATCTTGTCCAGCTGATGGAATCCGCTCGAAAGCCCACTCAAACCGTCGGTACGTGCCGCCGCCTTCTGAAGCATTTCATAGGCTTCCTGGATGACCGGATTAATCTGCGTGTAGTCCTTCTTCATGTTCTGCTGAGAGATTTCGAAGAGTTTTCCTTCGGCCTCCTGCATCAGGTCGTCCACGTCCTGCGTCTCATCGAACGCCTTAGTCTGTATGTTACTCGTAAAAGAAATCAGCTCACGTGCCAGAAACTTCTGGGCAATGATGCGGGCATGGTACTCAATATGAGCCGACGAGGCTACCTTACCACTCAGCTGAGTGATATAGAACGGTCCGCCCGCCTCTTCCAGGTTACCGCGCGAGCGCAACTGCTCGGCCACGGTCAAAATATCAATCGGTTTCTGTTGAATAGCCAAGTCAGTAATGGCCGCATAAATCAGCTGGTGCCGGTGTTCGTAGAACGACTCCGGACGAAGAATCTCGCTCACCAGCGAATACGCATCCTTCTCAATCATCAGCGCACCCAGCACAGCTTCTTCCAGTTCGGGAGCCTGAGGCTGGAGGTGGCCGTACTCATCCATCGGCTTGGTCTTAGCCGTCTTTGCCACACGTGTATTTCTTCTCGGTTCTGCCATTTTGTTTTTGTTTAAGTGGGGCAAAGATACGATTTTTTCCGTGAATCCCGATTTTCTCGAAACTTTCTGCTATATTTGAGCAACGAAAAAACAAACGACCTTATGATTACATTTCCCAATGCCAAAATAAACCTTGGCCTGAATATTATTGAAAAACGTCCCGACGGTTACCACAACCTGGAAACCATTTTCTACCCCATCCACCTGCAAGATGCACTGGAAGTGACACGAAGAGAACAAAACGATGCTCCTTATACGCTTCACGTGAAAGGCACGGCTATCGAAGGAAAGCCGGAAGACAACTTAGTGGTCAGAGCCTACGAATTGCTGAAAAAGGATCATGACATACCACCCGTTGACATCCACCTGTTCAAGCACATCCCCACGGGTGCCGGACTGGGAGGCGGTTCATCCGATTGCGCATTCATGATTAAGTTGCTGAACGAGAAATTCCGTCTGGCACTAAGTCTGGAGAAGATGGAAGACTACGCCGCCCGCTTAGGAGCCGATTGTGCTTTCTTCATCCGCAACCAGCCGGTATTTGCCACGGGCATCGGTAACATATTCGAACCTGTCCGTCTTTCGCTTTCGGGTTATTACCTGGTGCTGGTGAAACCAGATATCTTCGTATCCACACGCGATGCTTTCGCACACATCACTCCCCGCCATCCGGAAGTTCCATTGAAAGACATCATCTGCCAACCGGTAGAAACGTGGAAAGACAACATGAAGAATGATTTTGAAGACAGCGTGTTCCTGAAATATCCGGAGATTGCGGCCATCAAGGACGAGTTATATGATCTGGGCGCGGTGTATGCCAGCATGAGCGGATCCGGCTCATCGGTTTACGGCATCTTCCGCCAGCCGGTAGAACACGTGGACGAGAAATTCGGCGGATGCTTCTGCCGTCAGAGAGAACTGGACTGATTGGAGTCCGGTTCTTTTTCTTAACTGACAATTTCAAATGCCGAATCAGCTTTTGATGTAGCCAAATAAAAAGGCAAGAGAAACTTGACAAATCCTTCCTCCACTTCCCGATTAGGGAAGCCCAAGGTATATGTACGAAAACGCTTGTCGTATCCCTTTATGGTGAGATAGCCACTCTGATATAGAATAGGCACAGGATTCGTCTCCATCGTATCAATACCGCTTAAAGAGTCAGCGGTAGCAAGTTCTTCCGTCAGACGATGCAAATCATAGTGACTACGTAAAAGTAGTTCCACTAAGAAAGTCGGTGTGCCCGTCTCAAACCAATAACTTCCAAATTCCCTACTTTTCAAGGCATTGAGCAGACTGAACGGATTGTAAAGGCCGCCTGTATGACCGGAAAAATGATAACCGTCATACCATTGTCGCAGGCTTTTACAAGTCTCTTCATACGCCATCTCATTATGTTGCCCCAACACACGGATTCCTTCTTCAAAGTTTTCCAGTAATTCTTGCTCAGTAATACCGCACAAATTATTGTAAGCCTGCTGCAAGGAAATGTCTTCCAGATTATTCAAATCGCTGAACACACTTATTTTACTGAACTTTGTCACACCAGTCAACAAAGCAAAACGGAGATATGCATCCATCGACTTCAAAGCTCCATAAAAAGCTTTCAACGTATTACGGTACTCGGTCAACAACGCTTCATTGCCAATAGCCTGGAGCATGGGCTTATCGTACTCATCCACCAGTACCACCACATTCTTTCCCGTTTTTTCGGCCGCACGGCGAATCATCCCGTTGAAACGGCGGGCTACTCCTATTTCACTCTCCGAAGCCCCATAAAGACTTTCCCAGTATTGTAGATTTTCCTCCAGCACATGAATCAACGCTTCCGGAGTGTCGTATTTTTGTGCATTCAAATCCAGATGCAATGCAGGATATGTAGTCCATTCCTTTTCCAAAGTTTCCATAGCCAAGCCATGGAAAAGTTCTTTTTTCCCTTGGAAGTAAGCTTCCAACGTAGATATAAGCAGACTTTTCCCAAAGCGTCGCGGACGACTCAGAAAGTAGTATTTACCCGTTTTTACCAACTGATAAATCTGTGCGGTCTTATCGACATAACAATAGTCTCCTTTCCGTATCTCTTCAAAACTCTGTATGCCTACCGGATAAATCATGCTCCTCATCTGAAATGAAATTTACTGTTTCTGCAAACTTACATAAAATCTCTAGAATAGCCCTGCAAAACAAAGAATGGTTCAATAACAACCCTATAGAAAAACATTCGCACATAGTGCCATACGCACCGGTTACCAATAACCGACAGCACGCATCATTTTCCCTTCAGTATCTTCATAGCTATATCCATATACCGTGTGATGTCAGTCGTAATCTCACGGTTATATACATCGCAACGCTTACGGCCCAGGCGCACGACAATGGCATCCAAATCGGGAATAGCGATAATGTATTGACCCAGCATACCACGCATGTAAGAGCAACGCATACCGTGATAATCCATCACCCACGTCTGGAAACCATAATAACTGAGTGAATCCTTGCCCCACTGGTCTTTCAGGTACGAAGCGGGACGCATCAGTTCGTCCATATAGGCTTCGGAAACCAGTTGACGGCCGTGCCAATTGCCACGATGTAACAAAAGACTCCCGAAACGGGCTACATCGCGGGCCGTGGTATGGAAGCAACAGAAGGCTTTTTCGTCACCGTCTTTTTTGTCCAGCAACCAATAGGCATCCCGTTCGGCCTGCATCGGACGCCAGAGCTTCTCTTCGGCATAGTCGCTTAGTGTTTGCCCGGTGGCTGCCTCGATGACAAAAGCTAACAATTGAGTCTCACCACTACGGTAGGAATATTGCACGCCGGGACGGTCAACTACCTCCAGGCCCGTCACCAAGTCGTAAAGATCGTTACCATAATAACCGTGCGTTGTGACAGAAAAGAGCGAAGCGTACGCCTCATCCCACGCCATGCCTCCACTCATGGTCAGCAAATGGCGCAGGGTGACGTCAGCCTGCATTCCTTTTGTATAGACAGGTATGTAGCGCGATACGGGATCGTCCAGACTATGAATCTTTCCTTCGTCGAGGGCAACTCCCGCCAGTAGTCCCACGATGGTCTTTGTAGCAGAATAGATATTTGAGGTCAGTGTATCATTCCACCTGTCACGGTAACTTTCGAAGACGATGCTGTCACGACGGATAACGAGGAAGGACACGGTGCGCAGGCTGTCCAGATAGTGCGCATCTTTTTCTGCCAGTTGGTAACGGTTATAATCAGTAGAAAGGGGCCAGTGCCACACGTCATCGGGATTATGGTGTACCGTGTGCCGGTGAAAGGTTTCCAGGTCGTCGATGACGGGCATCCAGTGAATGAGCGCCTGACGGGCGTAGTAGGGCAACGAAGCATACACCACGCCTATTACCACTACCAGAGCGACGAGCAAGCGGAGAATGTTTTTCTTTTTTGTTTTCATAGGATTTCAGGTCGTTTCATCACAGAAAATATGGAATTTGTGACTCAGATTAATAACTCTGTGAAAGTTCATGTACATTGTAACATTTACAAAAATACATTTTTCTTCTATCCATTGTACAAAAACAGTCATAAGATACATCATATAGGATATATATACCTTCATTTCTATAGAAGCCATTTTATTCGTACCTTTGCCCCACAATAAAAACGAACTCAATATTTCACCATGATACATTCCTTCCACACCCCGACTGATGGCATCGCCTTGCCGAAAGCCTTCACTTTTCCTTTCCACTACACCCCTCACCCGCTCACCCGACTGGCGGCCGATGAGGTACGTCAGTACCTGCTCACACGGGACGATTGGCAGGAGGAACTTCGTCAGGGAAAGATGTTCGGGGTACTGGTAATAAAGAATTCCGAAGGAAAACTGGGCTACCTGGCCGCTTTTTCGGGCAATCTGGCTGGAAGCAACCACCACGCGTTTTTCGTACCTCCGGTGTATGACCTCCTGCAACCCGACGGATTTTTCCGTATCGAGGAAGCGGAGATTTCCGGCATCAACCACCGGATTGCCACCATGGAAGCCAGCGAGGCATACTGCTCGGCACGGGAAGAATGGAAGAAGGTGGAAGAAGAGGCACAAGCCATACTGGCTTCTGAAAAACAGAAGCTGAAAGAGGCGAAAACCCTCCGTGAACAACGTCGGAAGGAAGGCGTTTCACCCGAAAAAGCGGAAGCAATGTCACGCGAAAGCCAGTTTCAGAAAGCAGAGTTCAAACGGTTGGAACGGAGATTGAAAGAGAAAGTACAGGCGGCCGGAGAGGCTTTTCAGGCATTCGAGCAAGAGATTCAGACCTTGCGCCACGAACGGAAAACTCGTTCGGCGGCTCTCCAGTTGCGTCTGTTCGCCCAGTTCCGCATGCTCAACGCACGGGGGGAAGTGAAAGATTTATGCGAGATTTTCCGCTCTACTCCGCAAAAGACACCGCCGGCCGGTGCAGGCGAATGCGCACTCCCTAAATTACTTCAGTATGCTTACCTGCATCAGCTCCAGCCATTGGCTATGGGCGAGTTTTGGTGGGGCATGTCACCCAAGGACGAGATTCGCCGCGAAGGACATTTCTATCCGTCGTGCAAAGGGAAATGTGAACCGATTCTGAAACACATGCTCGTGGGACTGGACGTGGAACCGAACCCGCTGGAGGAGGATGTACACCGCCAGACGGCACTGGAGATTCTCTACGAGGACGAATGGCTGGTGGTGGTACACAAACCGGCAGGCATGCTCTCCGTACCGGGCAAGAACGACCTCGACTCTATTCTACAGCGATTGCACAATCTTTATCCCAAGGCCACCGGTCCACTTATCGTGCACCGCTTGGACATGGCTACTTCCGGCCTGCTGCTTGCGGCCAAAACGAAGGAAGTGCACAAGGAACTTCAGGCACTTTTCGAAACGCGTCTTATCCAAAAGCGTTACACAGCCCTGTTGGAAGGAGAACTAGAAACTGACGAGGGCATCATCGACCTGCCCATCTGTCCGAACCCGATGGATCGTCCGCGCCAGATGGTGAGCCGGGAGTATGGTAAACGGGCTATCACTTCCTACAGGGTACTGGAACGCAAAGACGGAAGAACACGAGTTACATTCTATCCGCATACGGGACGTACCCATCAGCTCCGTGTACATGCCGCCCATCCGGAGGGACTGAACCATCCGATGGTAGGCGACGACCTATACGGCCAGCCGTCTGACCGTCTGTATCTGCACGCCGCCGCGCTGGAGTTCGTACATCCGGTGACTGGAGAAAAACTACACATCGTAAAAGAAGCTGATTTCTAATAAGTTACAAATTTCCTCTTTTCTCTCAAAAAAACGCCTTTGCGTTTAAAAGAAAACGCAAGTACGTTTAAGGTAAAACGCACTTGCGTTTGAAGTGTACTGAAAATAGTTGTCAGTTTGAAGATTAATT
>OGOH01000697.1_pt1 | contig 26265 bp, 20 predicted proteins | sample 1552571 | NCBI WGS metagenome assembly OGOH01 (sample SAMEA2580170, study PRJEB22360) | human gut metagenome | biome: human gut; feature: human-associated habitat; material: faeces | place: Denmark | collected 2008/2010
CTGATCGATATTGGTTTTGGCCTCCCTGTCGCTCCCCTTAGCCGCTAAAGATTCTCTGGCCAACGTATTCGGCAGTCTGGTCATCATCATTGACAAACCTTTTGTGATCGGCGACTGGATCTCGGCTAACGGCATCGAAGGCACTGTAGAAAAAATCACCTTCCGCAGCACTTGTCTGCGTACTTTTCCACAGGAACTTGTCTATATCCCCAACTCCCTGCTCTCCAACACGGCCATCACCAATTTCAGTAAACGTGAAAAAAGACGGCTTGATTTTGTGTTGGGATTGACCTACGACACGACCTATCAGCAAATGGAAAAATTTGTCGGCCGCCTGCGCGAATATCTCATGCATCATGATGGTGTTTATGACGACGGCATCACCGTCAATTTTCAGGATTTCGGTGGCAGCAGCCTGGACATCAGAATAATCTGCTATACTAAGGCCAGCGCTTACGCCAGTTTTATGGATGTCCGCCAGCAAATCAACATCGATATCATGAAAATGTTAGAAGAAGAAAATCTTGGCTGTGCATTCCCAAGTACCAGCGTTTATTTTGAAACACCGCTGGTCCAAAAGCAAGCCGCTCCACCAACAGATGCCCCTAAAACTGAAGTACAAGCCTGAAACAAAAAACGCTCCTTAAAAAAGGAGCGTTTTTTTATATTTTATTCCCATAGATCAACAATTGCGAATTTACCAACATCGACCAAGCCTTTATCGCTGAGCCTCAAACTGGGAATAACCGGTAACGCCAGAAATGAAAGGCAATTAAAAGCATTCACATTTTCCGGCACTCCCAGTTCAGCAGTCCAAAAGTTCAGCTGCTGCAGCTTATGCTGCACATATTCAGTATTCTGATCACTCATCAGACCGGCAAGAGGCAGAGGCAGCATAGCTTTTACTTCTCCATCTACCACCACTGCCAGACCACCACCTGCTTCCTGCAAAGCAACTGCAGCCGTCAGCATATCCTGATCGTCAACCCCGACCACAATCAGATTATGCGAATCATGCGCTACAGTCGAAGCCAAAGCACCGCGCTGCAAACCAAAGCCCCGTACCAGGCCTACACCTGTATTCCCATTACTACCATGTCTTTCCCAAACTGCCAGTTTTAGAATATCACGCTCAGTATCACTCACAACGAAACCAGCTTCTGCTTTAGGCTGCACATATTCTGTTTCAGTCAAAATCTGCTCTGGAACAATGCGGATAACACGGGCCTTTCTGCCATTCATTACCGGCAAGCGCAGCTGCTGTTCACGCACATCTTCCAAGTGCATGGTATTCTCAGGAGCTTTTAGCAGCGGCGGTGACTGCCAGAGCAGTTTTTGTTTATTTACAATAACGACACCGTTTTTTAGGACCAGCTGTGGCTGAAAATTTACCAGATTATTAAAAACACAGATATCCGCCTTATAACCGGGTGCTAATGCACCTCTGTCATACAGTCGAAACCTTTCTGCTGTATTCAAGGTCGCCATCTGTAATAACTGTTCAACAGGATAACCATGCGCTGTACCAATCTCAATCAAATAATTGATGCTGCCTTCACTCACAAGCTCATCTAAATGCCTGTCATCTGTTGCCAGACAGCAGCGACGGCAATTAAGCGGCGTTACTGCCGGCAGTAAGGCTAACAAATTATGGGCCCCAGAAGCCTCTCTCAGCATCAGATAAGCACCTCGGCGCAGTTTCTCCATTGCTTCATCCGCCGTTGTTGCTTCGTGGTCAGAACTGATCCCTGCGGCCAGATAAGCATTGAGAGCTTTACCGCTTACACCTGGAGCATGCCCGTCGCACAGGCTGCAGCCAGCCAACGCAAGTTTATCAAGCACTGCTGCCGCAGCATTGATCGTCCCCGGATAATTCATCATCTCACCCAATCCCAGCACTCTTGGATGACTGACCAGCGGCTCCAGCTTTGCAGCCGTAAGCACGGTCCCGCTGGTCTCCATTTCAGTAGCAGGCACACAAGAAGGCAACATAAAGAAAACGTCTAAAGGTATTGCCTCTGTTTCTGTAAGCATCAATTCAATCCCTGCTGTTCCAAGGACATTAGCAATTTCATGAGGATCGGCAAAAATCGTCGTTACTCCATTCAAAAGTAAAATTTTTGCCAGCTCACGCGGAGCAACCATTGTACTTTCAATATGCAGATGAGAGTCCATAAAACCGGGAGTCACATATTTACCGGTAACATCAATTTCTTTTTTACCGCTGTAGCTGCCGATACCGGCAATAGTTTCTCCAACTATAGCTACATCGCCAATTTCCCATTCACCTGTAAAACTATTGAAAATACAACCGCCTTTTAACACTATGTCAGCTGGGACTTCGCCTCTGGCAGCAGCCAAAACCTCTGTCAAATCTATATTCTTCATCACAATTCACAACCTTTACCAAAAGTTCTCTGCTTTTATTGTCAGCTATACACAGTAAAAACGCAAGCTTTATTTTATTTATTTCTTCACTCTCAGACCTGGTTTTGTATTTTACATCCCCACCTTTAAAAAGGTATAAAAATAACAGGCGCCACCGAAACTGGTGACGCCTGTTATCAAGGGGAAAGGGTATCTATATGAACGGTAGCTGACCGTTATTTTTTCAAAACGGTAACGTAATATTTACCATTTTCTACTTCTACGCCATGGGAATCATGTTCAAAAGCAGGGAATTGTCTGTCAAAGCCTTCTAAGGCTTTCAGATAACCAAGTGCAGGGCCGTCGGCAGGACCGGCATTTTCACCAGGCATGATCAGCGGAATTCCAGGCGGATAAGGAACAATACCTGTAGCTAAGGTACGCTCAGCAACACCGTCAAGATCTACTTTTTCAACATTATCAAGCACCAGTTGTTCATAAGCTGCTGCCGGGCTCATATCAGGATGCGGCAATACAGCGAAACCTTCGGACATAAATTCTGTCGTTTTGAGCTCTTTCATTGCTGCAAACATTTCCTCGCACAAGTCGCGCAGGCCCATACCTGCATAACGCTGCGGAGCTGCTTTAACAACATCAGGCAATACTTCTTCCAAAGCAGTGTTGTTGTCATAGTCTTCTTTAAATTTGATCAAGGTATCGATCAAAGTGCCCCATTTACCTTTAGTAATACCGATAGAGAACAGCATCAGAACAGTAAAGTCAGTTGTCTTCTCAGGAATGATGCCATTGGCAGTAAGATAAGCGGACAAAATGGAAGCAGGTACGCCCATTTTACCCAACCCGTCAGGACCGATGCCCGGAGTGGTGATAGATACTTTGATCGGGTCTAACATGCAGTATCCGTCTTCGATATCACCGAAGCCGTGCCATGCTTCATTAGGATGCAGGACCCAGCATTCCGGTTCGGTAGCCAGGTATTCGGGATTGGCCAGACGAAAAGCAATTTTCTTGCCTTCAGCGTCTTTAACAAAATCAGGCTGCCAGCAGTTAAAGAACCATTCGCCCTGATCGGCAAAGTCTGCATTCAGTTTTGCCATCAATTGACGGAAGGCTACTGCTTCATGGATCGATTCGTCAGTCAGCGCTTTACCGCCTTTACCATCCATCATTGCTGCTGTGATATCGTTAGAAGCAATAATCGGATAGTTCGGGGAGGTAGATGCCTGCATCATAAAGGATTCATTAAAACGGCTGTGATCGACATTCTTTTTACCTTCACGGATATGAATGAAGGAAGCCTGAGAAAGAGCAGCCAGTAATTTATGGGTGGATTGAGTTGCAAAAACCGTCATATCAGTTGGTTTGTGGTCGGCAGGATTGCCGTACATGGCAAAGCGGTCTTTATAAATAGGATTGAAGCGGGCATAGCCATACCATGCTTCGTCAAAATGCATGCGGTCAACGCTTTGTCCAAGTAATTCTTCAACACGACGGGCATTGTAACACAAACCATCATAGGTGGAGTTGGTAACGATTGCATGTACAGGAGTAGAATCTATATCTTTAGTAATCAAGGAGTTTTCAGAAATAGTTTTCTTGATTGCTTCAGCCTGCAAAGCTTGCGGCGGGATAGGGCCGATAATACCGTAGAAGTTACGCAGCGGCATCATATAGTTAGGGATAGCGCCGCTCATGGTCATCGCCTGTTCTATGGATTTATGGCAGTTACGGTCACACAATGCAACCTGATTATGAGTTACGCAAGCCATAAAGATTACTCTGTTAGAGGTAGAAGAACCGTTGGTAACATGATAGGTACGATGAGCGCCGAATACTTTAGCGGCATATTTTTCACTGGCACCGATCGGTCCGGAATGATCAAGCAAAGAACCAAGCTCGCCGACAGAGATCGATAAATCGCTGCGGAACAGATTTTCGCCAAAGAAATCAAAATAAGCACGTCCTGCAGGTGCTTTCATAAAAGCAGTACCGCCGGTATGACCCGGAGTATGCCAGGAATATTCATGCACCTGAGAGAATTTAGCCAAAGCCTTAAACATCGGCGGCAGCAGATTTTTCAAATAAGTATCAATCGCTGCTTCGATACGGCCGGCAATAAAGTTAGCAGTATCTTCATACAACCAGATGAAGTCACTGGTTTCTTTCAATACTTCCAGAGGAATATCAGCAACGTCGGCACGATCTGCAAATAAAAATACAGGTACGTTTTCGGCACGGCTGCGCAGTTTGTTTAAAACATCTTTAGCAGCCTGATGTGTATTGTCTTCTGCCAGATCCCAGTCCAGAAGTATTGCTTGGATCATCGGGTCAGCGACAATCATCATTTCGGCATCGAATGCTGTTGTAGCGGTGAGCACTTCAATTTCATGTTCTCCTAAAACATTACTCAGTTTATCGAGAGCACTTTCATCCAGGGTATTATGATCGCAAAGGTCATGTACCAACAAAATTCTTTTGCCTTTTGTTTTGGAAATAATCATTTTTTTCACTCCTTAATTAATTTTTTAGTTATCTATGCTAACAGATTGAGTAGTAGTAGAACCTACCTTATCCGGAGCTTGTGTAGTAGTCGTTATGTTAGTACGATGTTTGAGTTCCATATTTTTATCGATACCGACAGAGTACCAGAACGTACCGACCAAGGTAAGGATCGTAATAGCCAGGGAAGTGTAACGAACCCATCTCGGCGAGAATCCGCCAGGAGTTTCGTGCAGCTCTTCCAGCTCATGTTTTCTGGTAACAGCGCCGGAGAAGAATACGATCGTAGCGATAACGAAGATCAGTGACCACCGTGTCTGGTTACCATTGGATGTTACAAGTGCAGCCATACTGTAGACAGCTGCTATCAAACCGATGATACATGATTTATTGTAATCTTTCGGTGATAACTTTCCATAACCTAAAACCTTGATAGAAATACTGGAATAAATATAAGGCAGTAAAGTCAGGATAACGGCTATTGATGCGATCTTACCAAATTGCTGACTGGCAGAAGGCGACATGGTTGCCAAAACCTGTATTGTCATGATACCAGCAACAATAGCCAAGCCTGCAGAAGGCACGCCTTTAGAGTTGGTACGGGCAAAAACATTACCGAACAAACCGTCATCAGCAGCAGCTTTAGCACTTTGTCCAACCAGCAGCGTCCAGCCTGCCAGCGAACCCAGGCAGCCTAAAGCCGCACAGATAGCTACGCCGTTACCAGCGATTTCACCGAAGGCCAGTCTTGCGGCATCAGCAAAAGGTGCCGATGAATTTGCAAGTGCATGGTTCGGAATCATGCCCATAATAACAGAAGAACTTAAAACATAGCAGACAGCGGCTAAAATTACACCACCAATAGTTGCAATTGGAACATTCTTTTTAGGATTTTTAACAACGCCGGCAGATACAGAAGCACTCTCGACGCCAATAAAAGCCCACAAAGTAAAGTTCAATGTCATACCAATAGCACTGACAGTGCTTTTACCTGTTACGTTCCATGCATCCATGTAGGTTTTGCCGTCAAACCAGAACCAGCCTAAGATTGCGGTACCGATAATAGGAATCAATGCCAGAGTAGTGGTTACTGATTGAATACGCCCGACCAGTTTAGGGCCGATCATATTAGCGTAAGCAAACAGCCAGATAACGCAAATCTGCGCCAGAGCAAAAGCAAATGGATTTTTTAAAGCCGGGAAAAAACTGATCAGATAACCGATACCTACAACTGCCAGACCAACGTTACCGATAACATTTGCCAGCCAGTAAATGAGGTTTGTCTGATACCCCATATAATCGCCGAAGGCTTGACGCGTATAAGCGTAAGGACCGCCGGCAGCAGGATCAATAGAAGATAACTTTGCAAATGTAAGTGCCAGAGCAATAGCACCTATACAGGTAACTATCCAGCCGAATACTGCAACGCCTCCTATTGCCGCCAAATTCGCAGGCAACATAAATACGCCGGAACCCATCATATTACCGGCAACCATCAATGTTGCAGCAACGACACCTATTTTATTACTGTTGTCGTCTTGATTCATAATAAAACCTCTCCTTTCGATTATTTGCCGTCAGCAGCGGATGGGAATCTTGGCTTTCGGCAAATCATACATAAAGCCAGCTTTGCAGCATTTTTCTTTATGCGGTTTCTTGCTTCGGATAAATCTTACACCCGTTACAAACAAAATATCCAAGCAAGAAATTTTCATTTACTTTTTAATATGTTTTTTTAAAAAAGTTAGAGTAAAACGCCAGAACTTCTATCGTAACAATCCCGCCTGCATGGGCTTGCCGCCAACATATAATTTTCTACGGAGAAATAATCTCCAAATCATTTTTACGTCTTACTGATCTGAGTTATTTTTTTACTTTGCTTAATTTACTAAAGTATTTTCCACACAAAAATAAACTGTGCGCTAATACAGCAGTAGCTTAAGCCTCAAGCAAACCTTGGCAGCTTTTTATATTGTAAATAAACCAATTGTTAAATATCCTCACAGCTAAAAAACAAAAAAGTCCCGCCTTTATAAGGCAGGGCTTTTTTGTTTTGATTATTATTCAGTTATTTTTTCTCTACTGCTTTGCAAGTCAATTATTCCATATTAATCTGAACTAAAATAAAATTTCATGAGTTTCATATCCTTAGTACTAAAACGCATATCCACATTTTTCCAATAATAGTTTGGCCAACAAAAAAACGCGCCTGCCGAATCGGCAAACGCGTGTGTTTACTGGTGTCCTGGAAGGGAATCGAACCCCCGACCTATCGCTTAGGAGGCGATCGCTCTATCCTACTGAGCTACCAAGACGTAAATGTTCTATTGTTTTCAGAACCCTTTTACTATAACACAAATAGAGAAAGCGTTCAATCACAAATTTTCTGTCATTCCCGGAGGCATACTCCATTCCACCAAGACGTCCGTATTGAACCAAAGTCTTGTCAGGCAAATTTTAAAATTATCAAGGTTTTCCAACGGATCCAGTGTTTTAGTAACAAATTGCCGGACCGTATCGCCTTCCTGCACATCCAAAGTCAGCTTTTCATTTAAAAATTTTTCTACTTTGGCTTTTGCTTCAGCAACGCCTAAAACAATTTCTGCTTTTTTATTTTCGCTATCATATTCAACATAGCCATAATTGCCATGATAGTTCAAGGTTACAGCAAATTTGCTCATTCTTTTTCCTCCTCAAAACTTCTGCATACATTATAGCAACTCGCAGCAAATTCTACAATAAGCAGTATTACTTACGCGATTAAATTACTCTTTACTGTCTTTGCTGTACATGGGCCGCAGTCTTACTTCCATCGGAATTTTATCAGCAGCGGCCGCCAAAAGCGCTTCCTCATATAAGGAGCTCTGAGCGCTTACAGGCGTTGCTTTATTGGTGACACGTCTGTAGGTCCCGTTAGACTGCATCATATGCGCACCGACATTATCCCGCAGATACAAGTCAAGAATCTCTTTGATACGCTTAATATGCTCTTCGCTCTCGACCGGGAAAAACAGTTCCACACGATCATTGAGATTTCTAGGCATCCAATCGGCACTGGACAGATACAGCTGCTGTTCCCCGCCGTTAGCAAACCAGAAGATGCGGCTATGCTCCAGTTGCCTGCCTACAATACTGCGAACAGTGATGTTTTCGCTGATCCCTTCCACTCCGGCCCGCAATCCGCAAATACCGCGTACAATCAATTCTACCTGTACGCCTCCGATCGAAGCTTCATATAATTTTTGAATGACCTGCTGATCGATCAAAGAATTCATTTTTACAATGATGTGTCCCTTGTTGCCAGCTTTGACCTGCGCTATTTCATTATCAATAAGCTCATAAATTTTATCGCGCAGCCCTAAAGGCGCCATTACCAGTTTATTCCATAATGGCGGCTGCGAATAACCTGACAGCAGATTAAAAAATGCCGAGGCGTCGCTGCCGAACTGATCGTTAGCGGTTAAAAGTCCCATATCTGTATACAGCTTGGCTGTATTGTCGTTATAATTGCCAGTGCCAAGATGAACATAACGTTTAATGCCATCGGCTTCCTTACGTACGATCAGAATGATCTTAGCATGAGTTTTCAGCCCTACAAGTCCGTAAATAACATGGCATCCGGCTTGTTCCAGACGTCTGGCCCAGATAATATTATTTTCTTCATCAAACCGTGCCTTAAGCTCTACTAATACCGTGACCTGCTTTCCATTCTCAGCAGCACGCGCCAGTGCGGCTACGATAGGTGAATTACCGCTGACACGGTATAAAGTCTGCTTAATCGCCAGAACCTTGGGGTCTGAGGCGGCATCACTAACCAGCTTTACAACAGGATCAAAGCTTTCATAGGGATGGTGCAGTAAAATATCTTTTTTCCTGATAGCGCTAAATAAATCGCTGTCATCCGGCAATTCTAAAGGACGCTGCGGCACAAAAGGCTCATAGAGCCACGGCCACATACCAGACAGACTGGCAAATTTAAAGAAACAGGTCGCATCAAGCGGTCCGTTAATTTCAAAAATTTCCTGTTCTGATAAATCAAGATTGTCACTGAGGAATTTTTTGATACGCAGATTAGCTGTTTTATTTAATTCCAAACGCACTGCTGCGCCGCGTTTTCGTTTACGCAGAGATTTCTCTACTTCCTTCAGCAAATTATCTATATCGTCTTCATCAACGTCAAGATCAGAGTCACGCGTAAGTCTAAACGGCACTACATCCAAAATTTGGCAGCCGTTAAAAAGATCATGGCAATTTTCAATGATAATATCTTCCAAAAATACAAAAGTCCGCTTGCCTTCACCCTCTACCTCGACGAGCCGCGGCAATACTGAAGGGACTTGCACCAAACCCATGCTTTGCTCTTCGTCCTGATTGATGATCTCTACCGCCAAATTCAGTGTCTTATTCGCCAAAAAAGGAAATGGTCTGGAAGCATCGACAGCCATAGGCGTCAAAACCGGATAAACAACCTCACGGTAATATTCATCCAGCCAGCCGCGTCCTTTTTCACTGATCTTACTTACACGGCAGATCCTGATACCATTACTTTCCAGCTCTTTAAGAATCGACAGCATATATTTATACTGGAGCTTGACCTGTTCATGCGCAGAAGCGCTGATTTCATCCAATTGTTCCTTGACTGTAAGTCCGGAAGCATCGCGCTGATTGATTCCATCTTCCCACTTATCCCACAGTCCGGCCACACGCACCATAAAAAATTCATCCAAATTAGACGCGGTAATCGCAACAAACTTCAAGCGTTCCAGCAGCGGCGTCGTTTTGACTGCAGCTTCCTTCAGTACGCGCAGGTTAAATTTCAGCCAACTCAATTCACGGTTAAAAAAATATTCAGGTTTGTTCAAATCTATGCTTTTCATCTATTCACTCACCCGTTCTAAAATTGCTTTCAAGCCGTAAACTTCTTCAAAAAATGTCGCTTTACCAGCGAAAGTCCATTCTTCCAAAGTCAAATCGACCTTGCTTTTAGCTTCAATTAACATCGTCCCATCTTTAATGCTGACTTTGCAAAATTTGATTTTCTGCTGATAACTGCGATCCATCGCATCAGCTAGACGCACTAAGGCAGCTATTTTCGCTACTAACGGCGTCAGTTCTTTTTCCATTTCCGGACTGCCAGCCTTGTTTTCAAAGAGCTGATTGGCATGGTAATAGCTTGCCAGCGCCACGATTTTTTTATCATTATCACTGAACCCTAAAATGTCCGTTGACATAATAAGCTTATAGGTATAAAGCGAATGACTGCGCATCGAAATATATTTACCGATATCATGCAGCAGCGCCGTAGCCTGCACTAAAGTGCGGCAGTGCTCATCCATACCATGGCTTTTACTTAATTTATCAAACATTGCCAGCGCCAGCCGTTCTACCTGTTTGGCGTGCTTAACGTCATAATTATAATGTTCGCCGATATTATGGATCAGGCTTAATTGCTCTTTTTCAAGCTCGGCAGCATACTCTTTATCTGTCTTCGGTCCTATATGCAGCAGCTGAATACCATCGATAAAACGATCGGCGGTAATAATTATCTCTTTTGTCGGCACTAAAGCCAGCAGCTGTTCATATAAAAGAATCGTCGGCAGTACTAATTCTGCCACACTTTCCTTTATCTTGAATACCTTTATGATCTGCGGCAGATTTAGTTTGTGGACCTTATTAAAAAGTTCCATAAACTCCTCGGCTTTAATCCTTGTTACCTTAGCCTGAGTATCCAGTCCCAACATCTGTAAAAGCAGTTCGGTTTCCGTACCGGAAAGGATCAAATAGCGGATATTGGCATCCTTCAGAGCTTCACGCACAGGCCCCATCGTACTGGCCAGAAACTCTGTCAGCGCCAGATTGAACTGCATACCATTACGCTGATTACGGTTAAAACTTTCTTTAATCCTGATGATGCCTACATGAAAATTCTGCTGATATTTAATTTTTTCATCATCAACAAAAGTGATGCCCAACCCACCCGAAGAAATATCCATCAGCAGCATACCATAATCTTTGCCGTTAATGCCTTCACTGCGCAAAGTCTGCCTGATCGCCGTATACTTGGTATAAATTTCCTGTGGCATATCAACAACTTTTACTTTCAAACCAGTTTTGATATAAATCTGATCCAGCAAAAACACCTGGTTCAACGCTTCACGCACAGCGGTCGTTGCCTGCACACTGCATTCTTCCACACCATATTCGGACATCAGGCGTTTGTAGCCCTGCAGCAGTTCACAGATTTCGCTGACCATACTGAAAGGGATAATTTTATTTTTAAAAGTTTCTTCGCCCAATTTGACTCTGTGGTTGCATTGTTCGATTACTTTTACCTTATTCATATTGCGGTATTCAACTATTTGCATGCTGATCATCTCTGATCCGAGATGTATCGCGGCAAAGGTTGTATAGCTTTTCTTTTTCACAAACAAACCTCCTCCATTTTATATTAAATTCGACATCAGACCTCTAAATCCTTGCACAAACGTTACTTTTTACAATTCTTTACGTAAAATTTTACAAAATCACTTAAATTACGCAGGATTTTTTTAATCTGTGAGTAATATATAAAATATATCTTTTTAATCGAAGAACGTTTTCTATTTACTGGGAGTGAAAAATATGCAGCGTATCGCAATCATCGATATCGGTTCTAACTCAGCCCGTCTTGTAATCAGCCATATTTATAAAAATGGCGCTTACAACATGGTTTATAATCAAAAAGAAGCATTGCGGCTCAGTCAAAAGCTTGATAAAACCGGTCGTTTAACAGAAGAAGCTTTCGCTTCGACCCTGGAAACGATGAAAAGCTTCGCTTATATGTGCCGGCTTTATAATGCCGACAAAACCATTGCCGTGGCTAAAGCCGCTATCCGCTCAGCTCCAAACGGACCTGAACTGACGCGTCTTGTAGAAGCAGAAACAGGTATTACCCTGCATATCATTACAGGTAATACCGAGGCCTACATCAGTTATCTGGGCGTTATCAATACGCTGCCGGTTAAAGATGGTATTATCTTTGACCTGGGCGGTGGCAGTACCGAATTGATCCTCTTTAAAAACAGGCAGATCGTTGAGTCTGTTTCTCTGCCCTTCGGCGCAGTAAACACTACCGATATGTTCAATACACGCGGTACTATGTCACCTAATGTTTACAGCGATATGAGCTTTTTCCTGCTCAGCCGTCTTTCACAGCATCCCTGGCTCAAACAAAACAGGCTGCCGCTTATAGGCGTCGGCGGTACGGCGCGTACCCTTGGCAAAATGCAGCAGAAGCGCAGTAAATACCCGTCTTCAAAAATCCATAACTACAAATTTTCAGCACAGGCTTTCCATGATATTTTCAGCCAGCTGCGCAGCACAACTTTAGAACAGCGCCGTAAAATAGCCGGCCTCAGCAGCGAACGTGCCGATATTATTTTAGCCGGTGCCGGTATCATTAATTGTTTACTGGAAACAACCGGTTGTAAACAAATGATCATTTCCGGCTGCGGTTTACGTGAAGGATTATTTTTCGATTACTATTCCAAATCCGAAAATATGCCCCTGATCGCGCCCGATATCCTGGATCGCAGTACGCAGAATATTTTAACTCTCTATACCCCTGACACTACGCACAGCAAACATATCACCGAGCTTGCACTGACTATGTTTGACGCCTGGAAAGATTTACATAAGCTGGACAAGGATTATCGAAAGCTACTGAAAACAGCGGCTCTGCTGCATGATATCGGTATCACCATCAACTTCTACAGCCACGCCCGGCACAGTGCGTATATGATCCAAAACGCTCAGATTTTCGGGCTTTCACATCGTGAACAGCTGATAACTTCCGCTATCGCCGGCTGGCATAACGGCATCTCCAAAAATTATTTTCGGGATCGAAACTACAAAGAATTGTTAAACGAAAATCACTGGCAGGCTATCAATAAATTAGCTTTATTGCTGGCGCTGGCAGAAAGCCTTGATTATTCACAAACCAATCAGATACGCGGCATTCAGCCACGTATCGAAAAAAAACATGCTGTACTGACATTACATGCCGAAGGTATACCCAGCATCGAGATGCATCAGATCAAACAGCATATCCGTTGGTTTGCCAAAGTTTTCGGTGTCGAGCTCAGCGTGCAGCTGGGATAAAAAAATACCTGTTATTTAAACATAATCAACGTTTAGATAACAGGTATTTTTATTTTTTATTTTGCCGCAGCCTGCAGAATTCCGTAAACCATCAGCACACTGTTATAAAGATCTTCTTCCAGTATAAATTCATCGACCGTATGCACTTCACTCATACCAGTGCCTAAAATGACACAGGGCACACCATAAGCATTAATAAAGTTTGCATCACTGCCGCCGCCAGTCACCGTAACATCCGGTATAAAACCGTTTGCCTTGCAGGACTCCAGTGCCAGCGTCACAACGTCAGAATCATGACTAAGGTCAAAAGGCTGATACTTATGAATGATCTCCACATCCACCTTACCGCCATTAGCAACAACACCTGCAGTGACAGTATTAACCAGATAATCACGCTGAGCAGCCAGTTTATCCAGATTACGGCTGCGAACGTCGCTTTGGATCTCTACTAGATCAGGAACAATATTAGTAGCTAACCCGCCATGGATAACGCCGATATTACAAGTCGTTTCTTCATCAATCCTGGCATATTTTTCAACACCGGCTAAAGCTTTAGCTGCAACCAGAATCGCATTGATGCCTTTTTCAGGAGCAAGTCCGCCGTGGGCAGTTTTACCGTGCACTTTAAAATGTACCCTGTCCTGTCCCGGAGCAGCCGTAACGATTTCTCCCGGATGGCCCTCACTATCCAGAGCATAGCCAACATCGGCATGCAGCAGGCTCTTGTCCATACAGCGCGATCCGTTAACACCGCCTTCTTCAGCAATCGTGAACAAAACCTGGATATCACCGTGTTCAGCCTTTGTTTCCTGCAGCATCCGCACTGCTTCCAGAATAGCCACTACACCGGATTTATCATCACTGCCTAAAATAGTAGTCCCATCTGACAGGATCTTACCATCTTTTTTAACGACCTTGATGCCTTCGCATGGTTCCACGCAATCCATATGCGCGGTCAGCAGCACACGTGTCGCTCCGACTTTGTTCCCCGGCAACCATCCCCATAAATTGCCGCATTCGCCGCCTAATTCTTTACCTGCATCATCTTCCTGTGTCACAAAACCCAGATCTTTCAGCTTCTGCTGCAGAAGTTCAAAAACCTGCCTTTCTTTCAGAGTATGACAGGGAACAGAAACCAATTCCACAAATTCATCAAAAATTCTTTCTTTGTTTGCTTCTGCCATTGTCAACACTACCTTTCAAAATTATAAATTACAGCCAGCCGGTATGTTCCAAAAGAATCTTCGTCCCAATAATGATAAGGACACAGCCGCCCACTAACGTAGCTCTGCTGCCGATCCTCTCTCCTAACCTGAAGCCAGCCAAACCACCTACCATAGAAAAAATAAAAGTTACCAGACCGATCAGCCCGGCCGCAGTCCAGATATCCACATCTAAAAAAGCAAAACTCACACCAACCGCTAAAGCATCTATGCTGGTAGCTACAGCCAATGTCAGCATTTCCCTGATATTATAATGCTGCTTTAAATTACAGCTGTCAGCAGCATCGGCCTCACGCAGCATGTTGATTCCCAAATAGATCAAAAGAATGAAAGCTATCCAATGATCATAGGTTTCAATATAAGATCTGAACCTTATTGCGCAGAAAAAACCAACAACAGGCATCAGTGCCTGAAAAAATCCAAACCAGATGCCAAAACGCAAGGCTCCACTAAAACGCGAAGCCGGAGCTAAAGCCAAGCTACCGCAGATAGAAACTGCAAAAGCATCCATCGCCAGACCTACGGCTAAAAGCAATAACTCTAGTAAACCCAAATCTAACCCTCCACAACAAGTTTAGTCTAATTCACTGGCAGCATCAGTCCCAAAAATATCTTCAATAAAATGCTTAGATTTTTCTTTAACTTCTGCATCCACATATCCCTGAACCTGCAATAAAGCATAAGTAATAGCCACAAAATCATCACTATAACCTAAAACAGGCGTCAAATCGGGAATAAAATCCAAGGGCGCAATCAAATAGCCGATAGCTCCCGTAATAAGTGCTTTCTGTTTCAACGGCACATCAGGTTTCTGTAAAACATACCACAGCTGCAACACTTTATAAACTGCCCCTACACCAATTATTTTGGCATATTTCCGCAGTTTTTCCTTAAAACTGTACTCGCTGTAATCCTGTTTATATTTCTGCAGTTCCTGTGTATTGATTTTAGAACTGTCAAAGCTTTTCTCATCCTGCTTTTTATCTGTCATCTTCTATCGCCTCAGCAAACGTCCTTACCATGATACTTGATTAAAAATCTTCTGTCTTTCCTGATCTTCAGAACACGAAATAAACTGGAAACCAGCATCACACCAACAGCTATAGCGCACGAATCGGTTATTGCCGTCAGCAGAATCGACATACCGCCATTATAATCATTATTGATTACGGCAAACATCCCTTTATAGATACCTAACCCAGGAACCAACGGAATAATACCGGGAATGACAAAAACAGTTGCCGGCTGTTTAAAAATCCGTGCTGAAAGCTCACTCAAAAGCGCCAAAGCAAGCGTCCCGAAAAAGTTAGCATAAAACGAACTGTAACCCATCTGATCACGCAGACTTATAAAAACCACCCAGCCAACAGCTCCAATCAAACCATCTGTCAGCAAGATTTTTTTAGGTGACTGAAATAATACCGCAAAAGCCATTGTTGCAATAAATGCAAAAATAAAGGAAGTGATTATTTCCATAAATCCCACCCCCACAATACCCAGGCACGCAGCGCGAAGGCGATACCAATAGCAATAGATGCAGCAAAGAGCAGAGCCTCTGCTATCCTCGCATTGCCGGAAAGCAAATCTCCTGCCATATAATCACGCAGCCCATTAGTAAAAGCCACACCAGGTACAAACGGCATCAAAGCACCAACAATGATTTTTTCCATTGTGCATTGCACGCTTACAGCACAGCAAATGAGCGCTACGACACCAATTGCCACACCAGCCAGCGCATTCTCCCAAAACGCACTTGGGCGATAGCCTGCAATCTGTTTCAAAACCAGCATGGCAATACCGCCAGTTATAAAAGCAGCAATAAAATCATGGCTGTTGCCGCCCAGCATCGCCGAAAAAGAAGCTGATGCTATAGCAGAAGCCAGACAAACCTTCCATTTGCCATAAGGCACCTGTGCTTTCAGTTTTTCTTCCAGCCAGGCCATCGTTCCACGATAGCTCATTGGCCAGCGCTCAAATTTATAAGACATATCATTCATTTCACTGATCATGCCTAAATTGGTGGTACGATAACGAATTCGGCTGACACAGTTAAAACTGTCAACCTGTTCGTTACCCAAAATTATTACCGTCGGGGTTACAAAAATATCAACTTCATAGCCATTAGCAATACAAAAGCGGTTAATAGTATCCTCTACACGATACGTTTCCGCACCGCTTTTGAGTAAAATTTTACCTACCATCAATGCTACTTTTAAGGTTTCGTCACGCGTCATTTTATTTTCATGCGCTTGTTCCATAATCATTCCCCGTTAGTAAACAGCTGTGCAACTGCAGCCTTAAAACGATTGGCGCCTCCCATGGATGGATGCGGAACGCAAGCTACGCATTCAACTCCATAACGCTGCAGTGTCCCTGCTGATTTTTGACCAATAGCAACTATTTTTAAAGTTGGCACTAAAGCAAACAGCATTTTTGCATATTCTATACCCGCATCCAGCTCCTCATTCGTAGGAGTTCGATTAGTAAGCAGATCATCTTTTTTATGCGGATGAAAGGGAAAAATATTCCATAAAATGGTATCAAAAGCTGACAATTCATGTCTTGCCAAAGTATTCCACATTACTGTCGCCGTAGGCTCATTAAAACCGCTTTGTTTTTGTGTACTTTTAAGCAGTTCACTTTCAGGGTTACTGGTTCTGCGGTAATCCCACTCACCTAAAACTGCCTCAGGCTTTATATCAGGATGCAGCCCCAGTAAAATCCGTTCGGAAGTCATCGCCATTCCCGAGAAATGTCCGCCCTGATAACCAAGACCTTCCGCAATAAATAAATAATGCGCCTTTTGACGCAGCTGCAAATATCTGGTCAAATTAGCCGCACGGATAACAGGAGCATCACTGCTTATATCACATTTGGGGTCGTAATCACGCCAAGGATTGAAAACCAAAGGGCTTTGATATTCTTTTAATGCCTGCATGAAATTCTCAATTTTCACATTATCCCTCCGACGTTTATTATATCACAAAAAAATGTTAAGCATAGTGCTGCAGAACGCAGATTTTTTGCAAAATACATTATTGTAAATAAATAAATAGAAAAACGCCCGCAGCAAAAGCGGGCGTTCCTTGCTAAAATCAGAACAGCAGAATGACCATGCCTGCCAGCAAGGCCAGAGTAATACCCAAAGCATTACGTTTGCAAACTTCCATCGGATCGACACCGGCAATACCGGCGCAGATAATGGTCGCACCTGCAATCGGAGACATTGTCCGTCCCAAGGTTCCACCCAAGGCAGCCATGGAACCCATATCAATAGCCTGCAATCCAAACTGTGCCGCATGCGGAGTAACAGCTTCGTTAAAAGCTACAGTTGCAGCATCGCCGGAACCGGAGATCATTGCCAGAATAAACGGACCAAAGGTTGCAGCGATCTTAACGATGCCGGTAGATTCAAGCATCCAGTTGATCAGGGCTTTGACCAGCCCCAGAGACTGCATTCCGGAAACGAAAACGCCAACAGAAATGATGATACCAATAATATTGGCATAAGCATCCCCCATGCCATCAAAGAAAGATTTCGTCAGCTTAGTAGGGTTACTGCGAGTCACAGCCAAGCTCAGCAAAGCACCGATCAACATAGCCTGAGGCACACCCATTTTCAGAATCGGTGCCATACCTGTAGAACCAACCAGTAAAATAATTACCGGCAGCAGCGGCATCAGAGCATACAGAGGATTAATCTTTAAATCCTCAGCCACCGCATCGTTACCGCCTTCCGGCAGATAACCTTTATTTTCTTTCAGGAAAATAGCAAGGATAGTCAATGTGGTTGCAGCGATAATAACACCAACGATATCAGCCATCATATGGTGAGTAATAACTTCGGTGATTTCAACATTAGACAATTTGGCAATAACGCCGTTATGTACCAGGCCAGGATTCAGCATACTCCCATAAGTACCTGATTTTACGGCAGCTGCCGCCATCGCCGGGTGGATACCGGCAGACATCAGAATAGGAATAAAAATAACACCGACAGCCGCACTGCAGCCTGCCGCGCTTGGAATTGCTATATTAATGATAAAAGTCGCAATAGTAGCACCAGGTATGAGCATAAAGCCCATTTTTTTCAGCACTTTACCAATAGCGACAACCAAATGTTTATCACAGCCGGTATATTTCATAACCATAGCAAAACCCATGCAGGAACATACGGAAGTAATAAGTCCGGCATTTGTCATACTTTTAGCAAATGCATCCAATGCTGCCATAGGTTTACCAGCAATACCAGCCATTAAAATACCTGCAGCAATCAGCACCATTCTTGATTCATGTCTTTTCAACAGCAGATAAATGACGCCGATAACAATAATTGCACCAATAATTACCATCATAAATAACCCCTCCCAAAAAATTAATACAAGGTATTATAGCATTGCTGCGATGTAAAATTCCAGTATTTACGTATATGTATACAAAATACATTCACTATGTGCTGAATATTTTTATTGATTTTTAAGCTGACGTTCGGAATATTCATGAATTATATAATTTGTCAGCGCATCTTCATATTCTGTAGCCGGCGAAGGATTATCCATCTGATCTTCAAAAGACAGGTCAGCAGAATAATAGAATGCCTTTCCGCCAAAATATCCTAAAGCAAACGGCGTTTCGACACTTTCCAGCAAATTACGTCCCATAAAATCTTCCGGAGCCTTAAGACCAGCCAGATATAGTAAGGTCGGAGCCAAATCGATCTGAGAAGCATAATCTTTCGTCATTAAATTATTCAACGGCTGTAAATTTTTAGATACGAAAAGCAACGGGATAGGGGCAATACTTTTCCTGTCATTCTCATTAGTTACGATTTTTGTATATTCTCCACCTGAATGAGGGTTATGATCAGCTGTAATTATAAAGAGAGTCCTGTCATCCATCAAACCTTTAGCTTCAGCTTCCTCAAAAAAGTTTTTCAGTGTCTGATCGACCCAATACATGCCTCGAATCGTCACCAGCTCGTGATCGCGTACTGCCGGTGGCATATTCTCCCAGCTAATACCATAGTAAGGATATGGCTGATGCATATCCAGCGTTTTGGTTACCAGCAGCATTTTATCTTTACGCCCGGCTTCTAAAAGCCGCAGCGTTTCCTTATACAACACATCATTATGATAACCCCAGCCGCTGGCACCGCTGTATCCCAGATCCTGCAGGTATTCTTTGGCATAATACTCCTGCATGCCAAACTGCTGCGGATATTCGCGCACTTCATTACTATAATACTGACTGGACGCATTCATAAAAATACCGCGCCAGCCTGCTTCCTGTACGGATCTGAACAAGGATCCCTGCTTTGCACCGTTGATCTCTTCATCAAAAATCAGATGTGAACGAAAAGTCGCATTCAAGCCTTGCGTTGTCGGGATCGCTGAAGAATAGTAATTATCCAGACGAGGATATTTTGCCAGCAAGCTGTCTAAAAACGGTGTCGTTTCCTGCGGAATATTTTTATTATAAAAACCTATATAATCACGATGTACTGATTCCAAAACCAGCAATACAATTTTATCATATTGTGCTTCCAACGGCTGCAGCACCTGCTGCGTCCTTAAAATCCCCAGTTCTTTCAGCACGCGTTCGTCTTTTGCTGTCAGAGGGCGCTGCTCAATATGTTTACGTCTGGCGATCTTATCCGTATCAAACAACATTTTGCTGGCAAAATTAATATTGACAGGCGTCGTCAATAAATTACGATAATCACTGCGGATCATTTCACTGGTTTCGTCGCCCCAAACACAAACATATTCCGTCAAAATATATTTATTGACCTGCACCATTGACCAATATGAAAGATTCAAGCCCAGAAAAAATACGGATACGCACAACAGCGACCAGGCAAAATTCGGTTTACGTTTTTGAGGCTTCGTCACCCGGAACAACAATAAAACAGCAGCAACAGCAAAACCTATCCCTGCAAGCTGTATCGCCGTCATACCTGATAAAACACCCTGAACAGCATAAATATTTAAATTTTTGAACAAAACACTTTCGACATGCATCGAAGTCTGCCAAAAATAAAACGCATCAAAAATCATTGTCAGCGCAGTTATAAAATACACAGCAAAATAAACTGACTTCATTAGCATAGAAGGCCATTTATGGTAACACATTGCCGCTAAAAGTACTAAAACAATATTATTGTTTAAACCTGTAAGGACAGCTAATACCGTTAAAAACCCTTTATCAAGGCTCAGCTGATTGACCATAAAGCCAGCAATCAGCAAATACAGCACACCGATAACAACCACCGGGAAATAACGTTTCGTACGGTCAGCAAGACGATTTCTCCTGAAATACAATAAGCCCGCTACACCAGCTAAAAGCAGGTCCCGCAGGCAATTATTAACGACTGTCATCCACCATTCGTCTTCAGGAAACGGTACTATTTCAATATAAAATTGACGCGCAAAAAATGCTTCAGCCGCAAAAAGCAGCAAAAGAATTACCAAGATAATACTGCGCCTATACATATTTTCACATCCGCTTACTTATGCTAAAAAGTTGATTGGAACAGGATGCAGCTCTATCTGCAGCGGTGCTGAAGTAATAGCATCCCCATCAAGCTCAGCAGCGAAATCTTCCACATTACAACGAATCTCTATTTTCTGCGCATGCCTGATGATGATACTTTTATCAAGCTGCAGCGCTTCCATCGCAATGACTGCTGCATAGCGCATAAAGTCAGCCCTAGTATCACCGGTAAAAATAGCTACATGCAGCTGCGGCACACATAATGAAGCCCCATTGAACAAGCTGTAACGTCCTGCATAATAACGGCTTTTACCAACGATTACAGACGAAGCCTCATACCATTCTTCCTCATCATCTAACCGCACCTGAAACTTATAGCGCCAGTTACTATAGACAAATTCTTTCCGCATCATCTCTGTTCCCTGCCAAACATAAGCCAGCTTTGACAGCAATTTCTTCTCCAGTTCAGATACGTTATCGACTACCAGCGAATCGAACCCGATCCCTGCTACCGTTAAAAAAATATGACCGTTGGCCTTCCCCAGCTGCACAGGCGAAACAATTCCTTTGCTAACGCGTTTGACCCATTTTGCTGGATCATTGCTCATTAAAAGTTCTTTTGCTACCAAATTAACTGTCCCGGCAGGAAAAACACTGACATACGGCATATGTTCATGTTTGGCAAAAATATCGATTATTGCACGCAAAGTACCATCACCGCCTGCAACAATTATCCAGTCATATTTTTCCTGACAAATACGAGCTGCCAGACCTTCAACCTGCTCGAAAGACTTAATTTCAACAATTTCCAATCTTTTCGGATCAATGACCTGTTTCAATCTTTTTTTTACTTCATTTACTCTTGCCAGCATACTTGCAAACAACTGCTTGCCAGAGTTCCGATTATAAACGATCATTACTTTTTGAAAAGCTGCAATGTCGACACGATTCGGCATATCCTAATCTCCTATTTCATCAATCCAGCAAATACAACTGGCTTTACTTCATCGTTATAGCACAATCTACCCGATATTACCGGCAGATACGCGCTGTCAAAAAATCCACTTTTTACGGGCTAGATAATTCCAAATGACTACAATACAGCTGGCCAATACTTTGGCAAACATCGGCTGCAATAACATCATTCCTACAAAAATATACATTAAAATCAAATTAAAAGCAAGCCCCATAATACTAACGGCAAAAACTAAAGACAGTTCTTTACCTTTTTCGTATCTGGCACCGCTGGTAAAAACCAAAATATTACCCAGGAAATAATGATACAGCGTTGCCAGACAGAACGCTGCAGCCGTCGCCAGCATATACTCCATACCTATCCCCTGATTAAAGCCGTAAAAAAACGCCCACTCTACCAGCGCCGCCGTACCACCAACAAACAAATATAAAATTATCTTGATCCATTCTTTGTCAGTATAATCGACGCCGAACAACGTTTTTTTAGACATGTAACACTCCCTAATTAAGTAAAAACAAATATTATATTAAATATAATAGTCAATATTTTTATGGCTTTTTAATCTTCCCAGCAATTCCCACCATTTTTCTTCTGTACTGATGTCCAGATAAAGATTGCTGTAAAAAAAGAGTACCACTAAACCATAATACCATAAAAATAATCTTCTCATTTTCATGTTCACTGCTAACTGCTTTTATACCTTGGTTTATGATATCATAAAATTCATGTATTGCACCCTTACTATTTAATGTTTCAATAAGGTCACTATGATAAATGCAGTAATCATATACTCCAAACAAAAATATGGGTATTAACATAATAAGAAGATATGTAAGAACTATAATTAACTTACGTTCCCAATTATTTTCTGCACTCAACACTAATACTTTCATAGGATATAAAGTTATTATATAATAATTGACTACAAAAAATATAATTAACTTAAAAATATGTTTATCTGACAACATTTCAACATAAAAACTCGCCAAATATATTAGCAAAAAAGGAAAAAGCACAAGTATTCCAACCAATAAAATTATCCACCTAAAGCACTTCCCCCAACTAAACAGCAATGATAATTGATATAAGTAGCTACCCCAAACCCAATTTAATGCAAAAATAAAAAGCAATATTGAATAAAAATTTTTGATTTCGAAAAGCACAAAAACGATATATACAATACTCAAAGCAACTATAGCGTAACCAAAAGTACAATTCGACCAAAACCAATGAATTAAACTTTTATTTTTTATTGAATCTAACATAACATCACCAGTAATAATATTTAAACATTTTTATCAGCTTCTACGCTAACGTAGTCTCTTTTATATAATGCAAATGCGCTTATGAAAAATACTAATACAGCTAAATAGATTCTTAAAATTTTAGTAAACGCAAAAGCAGAATCTACCATTTGACTAATTACGAATGATAATAAAAAGAAAAATGCATATTTTGCAATTACTGAAAACGCTTCTTCTCCCAGCATATTTTTTATAAAATATAGAAATGGACACATAAAGAATATAAAAAATCCAACAAAACCTAAAATACCAGTTTCCGATAAATAAAACAACAGTAGATTATGAGGATGCGGAATATGTTTTTCTTTTGCTGCAGAAAGCATATATTGATTATCATAAAGTTCTCTAAACCGCTCTCCTCCTATACCTATACCAGACCAAACATTATCCTTAAACATATTTAATGAAGATTGCAAAATATAAATACGTTCCACTGTATAATTTTCTGTATAATTAACAGTATGATTTATCCGACTTATAATATAATTGCTATTTCCTATTATAATTATCAATGCATACATTATAATTATAGAATATCTTTTTACTGTCAGTAAATATGGTCTTCCATTAACTAAAAAAGCGATTATCAGAGCCAGACCAAGTCCTAGCCAAGAACCTCTTGACTCAGTCATTAGCAATGCAACCCCACTTAATAAAAAAACGCCAAGATTTAATATACTTAAGTACTTAAAATTTGTGAAATATCTTCTAGCTACCAAACATATTGGCATTAACATCAAAATTTGTACGCCAACAAGATTAGGACCACCAATAAGTCCAGGAACTCTACCCATATTAATCATGCTCGCATATATATACTGAATTGCAATAATTAAAAGCGCTATTATATTTGCACTCCCAAAAACTATTATTCTCTTTTTGTCTGATAATAAAAAACAAAGCATTCCACCTATAACAAAACATTCAATAAGTCTTCTAAGAGATGAAATATCTTCAGGATTACAACCATTCAAAACTACCGTAAGCGTTACCAAAAACATAAAAATTATTGTTGGAAGATAATATATTCTTTTAATGACTTGACTTATAGCTAGTTTATTTACTACAAAATACTCATAGAAAAATAGGCAAATTATCAATATATTCATTACCCTAAATAACATCAATGTATTGATTGACATTATATATAAAAATAAAAATATATTTACAATTAACTCTCGTTTTGTCATTTTCTCACCTTAAATGCAGCCTTTAGTTTTAAGTATTTTAAATAATATTTGATTCCATTTGAAATATTATTTTTACAAAAATAATATTTAGAAACCTCTTTTATAAGTCTATAATTTTGAGGTATCGCAATTGGTTCTTCCATTGGAATATCTGCCCATAAAGAATTCTGAGAATATTTTTCCCAAACATCCCTTGACGCGACTTTACATAATTTCCAAGGTTTCTTCTTTCCAATGTAGTGTCTGATAACAACATTTCTCAATGTATAAAGAATATTCTTCGGCCAAAAATTAAATTTTTCCTTTATATATTTTGTCCGGCCATCTAATACAATATTCAATATACCCTGATCCCAATCATCTATATAACTAGCATCTTTTATTAAGATTTTTAGACATCTTTCCTTAACATTTTCTTTTTTCCATGTATTAACGTCAATAAACATTACTCCTGCATTGAAATATTTTCCATCTTTTAGATTATAAAGCTTATTTCTACGTTTCGATTCAGACGGATGCCTATCATCTACAACTGCAACAAATTCTTCTTTTGTAAAATTTATTTCATAAAATTCATTTAACGAATTAAGGCATATAATGTCAGCATCCAAATAAAGACATCTATCCACATCCAATTCATCAATCATACATAACCTAAAATATACGCTTTCACTAACCCCACTATTAGGAGGAAATTTCTCAAAAAAACTACTATCCAAATAATATATCTTAATACTTTGCTTATATTTTTCAGACAACTTTTCAAATTTGTTTAAATCAATATTTTCGAAATAGTCGGTAAATATATGTAATTGTAAATGCAAATCTCTATTATTTTCAAAAATAGATGTAATCGCTACACCTAAAGGTCTGCAAAATTTACAATTAACTCCAAAACAAATATGTTTTACATTGTCATGTTTCAAATTATCATTAAATTCTATCGTTTTCTTTACAAGACTATTATGGTTCATACTCTTATACCACCACTTTCTAGAATTATTTGTAATTCTTTGATAACATCACAAGGATTAATATCAAACAAGCAATCCCTCCCGAATGGACAAACGGTAAGTTGACAGCCACGGCATTCATGGTTGACTCTAATAATCTTATTTTTATTTCCATAAGGACCAAATTGTACTGGATCCGTAGGCCCCATTAATGCTATAACAAATCTACCTAATGAATAAGCCATATGCATGGGTCCACTGTCACCGCTTACAACAACTGTTGATCTACTTATAACAATAGCCATCTGTCTCAAGTCTGTCAATCCTACTAAATTAACATATCTATCTTTACTTATAATTTTATCCAGTTCCTCAATATATTTATTTTCATTCATTCCACCAATAATTACCACACAAATATCTTTTTCATATAAATAGTTTACTATTTTAGCCCAATGAACAACAGGATAGTTCTTTGTATCCCATGTAGTTCCAATTGCCATAACAATATACCTATCACCTTTTATAATCCCATGTTCTTTTAAGAATTCATCAACGTACATTAACTCTTCATCTGAGAAATTCCATCCAAAATTTATTTTATTACCAAAATATCCTAAAAATCTAACTACATCTAAATAACTCTCTACTCTTTGCTTAGAAATAAAATCCGTATTTATTTTAGTTGAAAATCGTTCTACACCATTATTAATAAAACTTGGAATTAACCTGTACTTTGCATTACACATCATGCTAATAACACTACTTTCAATACTACCTTGTAAATCTAACACTAGATCAAATCTATAACCTCTTAATATTTTTATAGAAGGAAGCTTAGAAAAAATTTTTTGTATACATGATGAGATAAATTTCTGGTTTGTATGAAAATTCTTATTATAATTTCTAAAAATTTCTTTTAATAATCGAAAATACGTACTTTTAATATCCTCAAAACAAATTATTTTATCAATAAATTCATTATTTTCCAACAAACACATATGACACTTTTTGGTGATCCAGGTTATTTCACATCCATCTTTATACAATTCTTTAAGAGCTGCAGCAACAGGCAAACTTTCAACAACATCTCCAATTGCC
>OGOH01000704.1_pt1 | contig 26069 bp, 18 predicted proteins | sample 1552571 | NCBI WGS metagenome assembly OGOH01 (sample SAMEA2580170, study PRJEB22360) | human gut metagenome | biome: human gut; feature: human-associated habitat; material: faeces | place: Denmark | collected 2008/2010
ATAGACACAATATAAAGATAAGAAAGGGAGATTGTATGAAAGCATTTCTGATATTGGAAGATGGCCATGTATTTACAGGAACTAGCATTGGTTCTGCAAGGGAAGTCATCAGTGAAATTGTCTTTAACACTTCCATGACCGGTTATCTGGAAGTAATGACAGATCCTTCTTACGCAGGACAGGCGGTGTGTATGACATATCCGCTGATCGGAAACTACGGAATCTGTTATGATGACCAGGAATCAAGGAAGCCGTGGATTGACGGATTTATTGTACGCGAATTATCACGAGTTCCCAGCAACTTCAGAAGCGTAGACACCATTCAGCATTTTCTGAGCAAAAACGACATTCCGGGAATCGCAGGAATTGATACCAGAGCACTGACTAAGATCCTTCGTGAGAAGGGAACCATGAACGGAATGATCACAGTTGATGAGAACTATGACCTGGATACAATCATCCCCAGATTAAAAGCATATACAACAGGAAAAGTGGTAGAGAAGGTTTCCTGCCGCGAAAAGGAAGTGCTTAAGGGGAACGGACTGAAGGTTGCCCTTCTTGATCTGGGCGCCAAGAAAAACATTGCACGCTCACTGAATGAGAGAGGATGCCAGGTTACTATTTACCCGGCTCTGACATCTGCAGAAGAGATCCTTGGAGACAATCCGGACGGCATCATGCTCAGTAACGGACCTGGAGATCCGAAGGAATGTACTTCTATTATTAAAGAGATCAAAAAACTTTACGACTCTGATGTACCGATCTTTGCCATCTGTCTTGGACATCAGCTTATGGCTCTTGCAACGGGCGGAGACACCCATAAGATGAAATACGGTCACAGAGGCGGAAATCATCCGGTTAAAGACCTTGAGACAGGAAGAGTATATATTTCCTCCCAGAACCATGGCTACGTTGTAGACGCAGAGGGACTTGAGGAGAAAAATATCGCACATCCTGCATTTGTAAACGTCAACGACGGAACAAACGAGGGTATGGCATATAACGGAAAGAACATCTTTACTGTACAGTTCCATCCGGAAGCATGCCCTGGACCACAGGATTCCAGTTACCTTTTTGACAGATTCATGAAGATGATGGGAGGAGAGAAATAATGCCAAGGAATAAGGACATAAAAAAAGTACTTGTGATCGGCTCAGGTCCGATCGTAATCGGCCAGGCAGCAGAGTTTGACTATGCAGGAACCCAGGCATGCCGCTCCCTGAAGGAAGAGGGCATGGAGGTTGTACTTTTAAACTCCAATCCTGCTACCATCATGACAGATAAAGACATCGCAGACAGAGTTTATATCGAGCCTCTGACTGTTGAAGTCGTAGAGCAGCTGATCCTCAAAGAGAAACCGGACAGTGTACTTCCTACACTGGGCGGACAGGCAGGTCTGAACCTTGCCATGGAGCTTGAGGAAAAGGGCTTCCTGAAAGAGCACAATGTACGTCTCATCGGTACCACAGCAGCAACGATCCGTAAAGCTGAGGACCGTCAGGAATTTAAGGATACAATGGAAAAGATCGGCGAGCCGGTTGCAGCATCCAAGGTCGTAACAACTGTAGAAGACGGTGTTGCGTTTACTCAGACTATCGGTTATCCGGTTGTTCTCCGTCCTGCATATACACTTGGCGGAAGCGGCGGTGGTATCGCGCATAATGAGCCGGAGCTTCGTGAAATCCTTGAGAATGGTCTCCGTCTTTCCCGTGTAGGCGAGGTTCTTGTAGAGAGATGTATCGCCGGATGGAAAGAGATCGAGTACGAGGTAATGCGGGACAGCGTAGGAAACTGCATCACCGTCTGCAACATGGAGAACATCGACCCGGTCGGCGTTCACACCGGAGACAGTATTGTCGTAGCACCGTCCCAGACCCTGGGAGATAAAGAGTATCAGATGCTGCGTACTTCCGCACTCAACATCATCACCGAGCTCGGCATCACCGGCGGATGCAACGTACAGTATGCGTTGAATCCGGACAGCTTCGAGTACTGTGTTATCGAGGTAAATCCGCGTGTCAGCCGTTCTTCCGCACTGGCTTCCAAAGCGACCGGTTATCCGATTGCAAAGGTTGCTGCAAAGATCGCACTTGGCTACACTCTGGATGAGATCCCGAACGCCATTACCGGAAAAACCTACGCAAGCTTCGAGCCGATGCTGGATTACTGTGTTGTAAAAATCCCGCGTCTGCCGTTCGATAAGTTTATCAGTGCAAAACGTACCCTGACCACACAGATGAAGGCAACCGGTGAGGTTATGAGTATCTGCAACAACTTCGAGGGCGCGCTGATGAAAGCCATCCGTTCCCTGGAACAGCACGTAGATTCCCTGATGTCCTATGACTTCAGCCACCTGTCCAAAGACGAGCTGATCGAAGAGCTTCACATCGTAGACGATATGAGAATCTGGAGAATCGCAGAGGCGATCCGTCAGGGCATCTCCTACGACGAGATCCACGAGATCACCAAAATCGATGTATGGTTCATCGATAAGCTGGCTATCCTCGTTGAGATGGAGCAGGCATTACAGGCCAAAGAGCTGGATGAGGATCTGCTGCGCGAAGCAAAACGCCTTGAGTTCCCGGATTACCTGGTGGCAAAACTGGCAGGAAAGACCGAAGAAGAAGTAAAAGCGTTAAGAAAACAGTATGATATCACCGCAGCTTACAAGATGGTAGATACCTGTGCCGCTGAGTTCGCAGCAACCACACCGTATTACTATTCCGTATACGGCGGCGAAAACGAAGCTGTCGAGACAAACGACAGAAAGAAAGTCCTCGTCCTTGGTTCCGGCCCGATCCGTATCGGACAGGGTATCGAGTTTGACTTCTGCTCCGTACATTGTACCTGGGCATTCAAGAAAGAGGGCTATGAGACCATCATCATCAACAACAACCCGGAGACCGTCAGCACCGACTTCGATATCGCAGATAAACTGTATTTCGAGCCGCTGACACCGGAAGATGTAGAAAATATCGTCAACATCGAGCATCCGGACGGAGCCGTTGTACAGTTCGGCGGCCAGACCGCGATCAAGCTGACCGAAGCACTCCTGAAAATGGGTGTGCCGATCCTTGGAACATCTGCAGAGAACGTAGATGCCGCAGAGGACCGTGAGCTGTTCGATGAGATCCTGGAGCAGTGTGAAATCCCGCGTCCGAAGGGACACACCGTATTCACCGCAGAAGAGGCGAAAAAAGCAGCCAATGAGCTCGGCTATCCGGTACTCGTCCGCCCGTCCTACGTCCTTGGAGGACAGGGTATGCAGATCGCCATCAGCGATGAGGACGTCGATGAATTTATCGGCATCATCAACCGGATCGCACAGGAGCATCCGATCCTGGTTGATAAATATCTGCAGGGCAAGGAGATCGAGGTTGATGCAGTCTGCGACGGCACCGATATCCTGATTCCTGGTATCATGGAGCACATCGAGCGCGCCGGCGTTCACTCCGGAGACAGTATCTCCGTTTATCCGGCACAGAGCATCAGCCAGCATGCAAAAGACACCATCGTAGAGTATACGAAACGTCTGGCAAGATCCCTGCATGTCATCGGTATGATCAACATCCAGTTCATCGTATGCGGTGAGGATGTTTACGTCATCGAGGTCAACCCGCGTTCTTCTCGTACCGTGCCGTACATCAGCAAGGTAACCGGAATCCCGATCGTGCCGCTGGCAACGAAAGTCATCCTCGGCCACACGATCCGCGAGCTTGGCTACGAGCCGGGTCTGCAGAGAGAGGCAGATTACATTGCCATCAAGATGCCGGTATTCTCCTTCGAGAAGATCCGCGGCGCAGATATCGCCCTTGGACCGGAGATGAAATCCACCGGTGAGTGCCTTGGTATTGCAAAGACCTTCAACGAGGCTCTTTACAAAGCATTCCTCGGCGCCGGAATCAACCTGCCGAAATACAAAAACATGATCATCACCGTAAAGGATGAGGATAAAGAGGATATCGTTCCGATCGCACAGAGATTCCAGGCTCTCGGCTACAAGATCTATGCGACGAGAAATACCGCGAAAGCCCTGAACGAGAACGGCGTCAATGCGATCCGCACCAACAAGATCGAGCAGCCGTCCCCGAACCTGATGGACCTGATCCTCGGCCACAAGATCGACCTCGTCATCGATACTCCGTCCCAGGGTGTTGAGCACTCCAAAGACGGATTCGTCATCCGCCGGAACGCGATCGAGACAGGTGTCAACGTACTGACCTCTCTGGATACCGCAACCGCACTCGTAACCAGTCTGGAAAATACAGATGTGAAGAAGCTGACCCTGATCGATATCGCAACGATCGACAAGAGATAAGCATGATAGAAGCATAAAGCAAAGAAAAGCTCTCTGCTGCAGAAACAAAGCGGCAGAGAGCTTTTTTGGCCGAATGTGGGTTTGAATGGATTTTACAAAAAAGAAAACGTGACGCGCTTGTGTTTTTAGCATAAGTATGATAGATTTTTAATAGAATGCCAGAAAAGGGCATCCAATTCAAAAAGAGAAAGGTACATATCGTATGAACATCATTGAGTGGTTAAAGGTTATCCTGCTGGGTATCGTAGAGGGCATTACCGAGTGGCTTCCGATCAGCAGCACCGGCCACATGATTCTGGTAGATGAGTTTATTAAGCTGAATGTGACAGCTGATTTCAAGAATGTTTTTGAAGTTGTTATCCAGCTCGGTGCAATCCTTGCGGTTGTCGTCATCTATTTCTGGGATCTCTGGCCGTTTCATGGCAAAAGCAAAGCGAAAAGCAAGAGCTATTTTGCCAATCCAAGCGACAACAAGGTCTTTGCAGGTATGCAGAACTTTGTAGACAATTACTGTTATCTGGACAAAATTATCATGTGGTTCAAGATCGTCGTATCGTGTCTGCCGGCAGCCGTGATCGGACTGGCATTCAACGACTGGATCGAGGCCCATCTGATGAATTACGTGATCGTAGCACTGATGCTGATCATCTATGGTGTCCTCTTCATCATCATTGAGAATTACAACAAGACGAGAACACTGTCTGCAACAAAAATCAAAGAGATTACCTGGAAAAATGCGCTGTATATCGGTGTTTTCCAGCTCCTTTCCATCGTACCGGGAACTTCCCGTTCGGGAGCAACCATCATCGGCGGTATCCTGCTGGGATGCTCGAGAGAGCTGGCATCGGAGTACACGTTTTTCCTTGCCGTTCCGGTTATGTTCGGCGCGAGCCTTTTAAAACTGGTAAAACACGGCTTTGCCTTTACCGGTGTTGAGGTGGCGATCATGATCGTCGGCATGCTGGTGGCATTTGCGGTATCGATTTTTGCCATCAAATTCCTGATGCAGTACATCAAGAAGCACGATTTCAAAGCCTTCGGCTGGTACCGTATCGTACTCGGTGTGATTGTGCTGCTGTATTTCGTAATCAAAACCGTAATTCTGAAATCATAAAATCGAACAATTCCGAAAATTTACCAGGAAAAATAGAAGAAGAAGTATCGTAAAATGAAAAAAATTGTGCGATACTTCTTTTTTTACGCAAAAATTACAAAAAACCCTGTAAAAAGTAACCAAAAGCTGATATAATAGGACACAAGAGGGACGCAGAACCAGAAATTAAAAAAAATACCGAAAATTTGCCATATTTTTATTGACTAAAGATATTCTTATGGTAAAATAAATGTGTGCGCCCCGAGGATATCTTTATTTTCGGTGCAATCAGTATAGGGTGAACGTATCATCCAGGGCAATCTGGAAATACTTTACTATAACCTATCAAAATTACAAGTAGGAGGAAAAGTAACAATGGCAAAATGGGTTTACATGTTCACTGAAGGTAATGCAGACATGCGTAACCTTCTCGGTGGAAAAGGCGCAAACCTGGCTGAGATGACAAACCTGGGACTTCCTGTACCACAGGGATTCACGGTAACAACCGAGGCTTGTACACAGTACTATGAGGATGGCAGACAGATCAACGACGAGATCATGGGTCAGATCATGGAAGCAATCGATAAAATGGAAGGAATCACAGGAAAGAAATTCGGAGACGCTAAGAATCCGCTGCTCGTTTCTGTACGTTCCGGAGCAAGAGCTTCCATGCCAGGTATGATGGATACCATCCTGAACCTTGGTCTGAACGAAGAGGTTGTTGAAACTCTGTCACAGGCTTCCGGCAACCCACGTTGGGCTTGGGACTGCTACAGAAGATTCATTCAGATGTTCTCTGACGTAGTTATGGAAGTTGGTAAAAAATACTTCGAAGAGCTGATCGACAAGATGAAAGAGGAGAAAGGCGTAAAACAGGACGTAGATCTTGACGCAGATGACCTCAAAAAACTGGCTGAGCAGTTCAAAGCTGAGTACAAAGCTAAAATCGGTGAGGATTTCCCGACCGATCCTAAGGTACAGCTGATGGAGGCTGTAAAAGCCGTATTCCGTTCCTGGGACAACCCGAGAGCAAACGTTTATCGTCGTGACAACGACATCCCGTATTCCTGGGGTACCGCTGTTAACGTACAGATGATGGCATTCGGAAACATGGGAGATGACTGTGGTACAGGTGTTGCCTTCACCCGTGACCCTGCTACAGGAGAGAACGGACTGTTCGGTGAGTTCCTTACCAACGCACAGGGCGAGGACGTAGTTGCCGGTGTTCGTACACCTATGCACATTTCTGAGATGGAAGAGAAATTCCCGGAAGCTTTCAAACAGTTCAAAGAAGTTTGCAAAACTCTGGAAACACACTACAGAGATATGCAGGACATGGAGTTCACTGTAGAGCACGGTAAACTGTACATGCTGCAGACACGTAACGGTAAGAGAACAGCAAAAGCTGCTCTGAAAATCGCCTGCGACCTTGTAGATGAGGGAATGAGAACAGAGGAAGAGGCAGTTGCAATGATCGATCCTCGTAACCTTGACTCTCTGCTTCATCCGCAGTTCGATGCAAAAGCACTGAAAGAGGCTACTCCAATGGCAAAAGCACTGGGAGCATCTCCGGGAGCTGCTTGCGGTAAAATCGTCTTCACAGCTGATGACGCTGTTGCATGGGCTGAAAGAGGAGAAAAAGTTGTTCTGGTTCGTCTTGAGACATCCCCAGAAGATATCACAGGTATGAAATCTGCACAGGGTATCCTGACTGTTCGTGGTGGTATGACTTCCCACGCAGCCGTAGTTGCCCGTGGTATGGGAACCTGCTGTGTATCCGGTTGCGGTGATATCGTAATGGACGAGGCAAACAAGAAATTCACACTGGCTGGCAAAGAGTTCCACGAGGGAGACTGCATCTCTCTGGATGGTTCTACAGGATGCATCTATGACGGACTGATCCCGACCGTAGACGCTACCATCGCTGGCGAGTTCGGAAGAATCATGGGCTGGGCAGATAAATACAGAACCATGAAAGTTCGTACAAACGCTGATACTCCGACAGACGCTAAAAAAGCTCGTGAGCTTGGCGCAGAAGGTATTGGTCTTTGCCGTACAGAGCATATGTTCTTCGAAGGCAACAGAATCGATGCATTCCGTGAGATGATCTGCGCTGAAACCGTAGAAGAGAGAGAAGCAGCACTTGCTAAGATCCTTCCGGAGCAGCAGGGAGACTTCGAGAAGCTGTATGAAGCTCTGGAAGGCAACCCGGTTACCATCCGTTTCCTGGATCCGCCGCTTCATGAGTTCGTTCCGACTGAGGAAGAGGACATCAAGAAACTGGCTGACGCACAGGGCAAATCTGTTGAGCAGATCAAAGCAATCATCGCTGGTCTGCATGAGTTCAACCCGATGATGGGTCATCGTGGATGCCGTCTTGCTGTAACTTATCCGGAAATCGCTAAGATGCAGACAAGCGCAGTAATCCGCGCAGCCATCAACGTGAAGAAAGCTCATCCGGATTGGAATGTTAAACCGGAAATCATGATCCCGCTTGTTGGCGATATCAAAGAGCTGAAATACGTTAAGAAATTCGTAGTAGAGACCGCTGACGCTGAAATCGCAGCTGCAGGCAGCGACCTTGAATACGAAGTTGGTACCATGATCGAGATCCCGAGAGCAGCTCTGACTGCAGATGAGATCGCAAAAGAGGCAGACTTCTTCTGCTTTGGAACCAACGACCTTACTCAGATGACTTACGGATTCTCCCGTGACGATGCTGGTAAATTCCTGAACGCTTACTATGACGCTAAGATCTTCGAGAACGATCCATTCGCAAAACTCGATCAGGACGGCGTTGGCAAGCTGATGAAGATGGCTATCGATCTTGGAAGACCGGTTAACTCTTCTCTGCACGTAGGTATCTGCGGTGAGCACGGTGGAGATCCGAGCTCCGTAGAGTTCTGCAACAAACTGGGTCTGGACTATGTTTCCTGCTCACCGTTCCGTGTGCCGATCGCCCGTCTGGCAGCAGCTCAGGCAGCTATCGCTCAGAAGAACGCTTAATTTAAGCAGAATCTGTCCGAATCAGGATTTTCATGCAATAGCATGATTTGTGTTCAAACGTAAGGAGACCCCGGCGGTCTGTAGAAATACAGGCGCCGGGGTCTTTTTTATCAATCGTTTAAAATCAAAGTGGGAGGGAAAACGGATGCAGAATGAAACAGCCAAAGAAAACCTGCTGCGGCAGATCCGGGAATACCGTCCGTACAATGAGCAGGAAGAGCGGGATCGGGCGATTCTGCTGAAATGGATGGAGAGCGGATGCGATATTTTGACGCGGGAAAATGAGACCGCACATCTGACTGCCTCCGCCTGGGTCGTAAGCCCGGATCGGAAGCAGGTGCTGATGGCGTATCACAATATTTACCATTCCTGGGCATGGCTCGGCGGCCACGCGGACGGAGATGCGGATCTTTGCAGCGTGGCGGTAAGAGAAGTGAAGGAGGAATCCGGGATTGAAGAGGTGAAGCTCTTATCGGATCAGCCATTCTCGCTCGAAATCCTGTCGGTGGACGGCCATGTGAAGCGCGGAAAGTACGTGACGACACATCTCCATCTGAATGTGACATATCTCATGGAAGCAGACCCGGTACAGGAAATCCGCTGCAAGCCGGATGAAAACAGCGCAGTCGGCTGGATTCCGGTGGAGCAGATCGCAGAAAAATCGACAGAGCCATGGTTTGTGGAGCGTGTGTATGGCAAGCTGTGTGAGAAAGTGAAAAGAGATTTCTGTGAAGTGTAATATGCAATCCGCGTATGAACTGCCATTTAGAATAAGCATTAGACAAATGAGCTGTTAGATGTCTAAAATAGAGACAGAAAGAAAAATGGCAGGAGGGGTTTTATGTTTACAAATCAGGATTTGAAAAAGCTGATTATTCCGCTTTTCCTAGAGCAGCTTCTGGTGGCTCTGGTCGGAATTGCGGACGTGTTTGTTATCGGATTTGTCGGAGAGGCGGCGGTTTCCGGTGTGTCACTGGTCAATGCGTTTAATATGATCTTTATCAATCTGTTCACAGCGCTGGCATCCGGCGGTGCGGTGGTCATCAGCCAGTATATCGGAAAGAAGGACAAGGAGCAGGCGGGAGCGGCAGCTTCCCAGCTTCTGACGGCATCGGTATTGCTGTCGGTTGTTATTTCTGTAGTGGTACTGGTTGCCAACGAACAGCTGATGCGTTTGATGTTCGGCAAGGTTGAGGATGATGTCATGGCGGCATGCGTGACGTATCTGCGTATCTCGGCATATTCCTATCCGGCAATGGCGATTTACAATGCGGGAGCGGCTTTGTACCGCAGTTTTGGAAAAACCAGCACGACGATGTACCTTTCGATTGCATCGAATGTGATCAACGTAGTCGGAAACTGTATCGGCGTCTTTGCTTTGCATACAGGTGTGCCTGGCGTTGCGGTTCCGTCGCTGATTGCGCGTATCTTTTCCGCAGCTGTTATCACGGTTCTCTGCTTCTCAAAGCGAAATCCGGTGCAGTATCTGAAAGAGTGGATTTTTAAAGTAGACTTGAGCTTCCAGAAAACGATCCTCAGTATCGCAGTTCCGAACGGTATCGAGAGCGGTATTTTCCAGCTCGTCAAAGTAGCACTTTCCAGTGTGGTAGCACTGTTTGGTACCTACCAGATTGCCGCAAACGGCATTGCCCAGAGTATATGGTCCATGGCGGCACTCACAAGCAGTGCACTTTCCCCAGTATTCATCACCGTCATCGGACAGTGCATGGGCGCGGGAGATACTGATCAGGCGGAGTATTATTTCCGCAAGCTGATAAAAATCACACTGATCATTGGAGTGGCATGGAATGCGCTTGTCTTTGCAGTCACACCGTTTGTCCTTTCCTTCTATGCGGTGTCCGAGGAGACGAAGCGGCTGACACTCTGGCTGGTACTGCTGCATAATATTTTCAACGGTATTGCACTCTGCTACGCCGGACCGCTTGGAAGCGGCCTTCGTGCGACAGGAGATGTAAAATTCACAATGGGAATTTCCCTCTTCACGACCATCGGCGTCCGCCTGATTTTCTCTGTGATTTTTGCAATCTGGATGAACATGGGCGTTATGGGAATCGCTCTTGCGATGTGCCTCGACTGGTCCGTGCGCGGCATCATCTTCTGGTGGAGATTCAAACAGGGCAAGTGGAAAACGTTTCAGGTTATCCGTGAGTGAAAAAACGATCCTCTTTTTCTGACGACAGAAAAGTTGTTGGGAAAAGGGGATTTTTGGGGTAAAAGGGATTATTTCGGCGCGTTGAAAATCATGCCGGGGTATGGTAAAATGGACTCCGAAAAACAGCAAAAGGAGGAAAATATAAGTAACTAAATATATTGTCAAATGTGATATAATGTGTTTAAACATACAAAAGGAGAATCATATTATGAACACATCAAATATCACAAACTACAAGCCGAAGGATTTTGCTGAATTGTTAGGGATATCTGTTAAAACGCTACAGCGTTGGGACAGAGAAGGGATTTTAAAAGCAAATCGAACTCCAACTGACAGGCGTTATTATACGTATGACCAATATCTTCAATTCAAAGGCATAAATATCGAAAATGATAAACGTCAGGCAGTTATTTATGCCAGAGTATCTACAAAAAATCAAAAAGACGATTTGCAAAACCAGGTCGCATTTTTACGACAGTTTTGTAATGCCAGGGGAATCATTGTAGACCAATGTATCGAAGAGTATGGAAGTGGTCTTAATTACAACCGCAAAAAGTGGAATAAATTATTAGATGAAGTAATGGAACAGAAAGTAAAAACGATCATCATAACCCACAAAGACAGATTTATCCGATTCGGTTATGATTGGTTTGAAAAATTCTGTATGAAATGCAACACAACGATCGTGGTGGTAAACAACGAAGAATTATCACCACAGGAAGAACTTGTACAGGATATTGTTTCCATACTTCATGTGTTCTCCTGCAGGCTGTATGGACTTCGTAAGTATAAAAAACAAATAGAGAGGGACGAGGAAATTGCTAAAGAGCTTCAGGACGGAAATTCATCCGACAGAAGAGCAGAAAGTCAGGATTCATAAAACAATAGGAACTTGTAGATTTATTTATAATTTCTATCTGGCCCATAACAAAGAACTTTATCAAAATGGCGAAAAATTCATGAGCAGCAGTAAATTCAGAGTCTGGCTGAATCATGAATACCTTCCACAACATCCAGAATATTTATGGATTAAGGAAGCATACTCAAAAGCGGTGACCCAGGCAGTAAATCATGGACAGACTGCATTTAAAAAATTCTTTAATCATGAAAGTGCTTTTCCGAAGTTCAAAAAGAAAGGCAGATCAGATGTGAAGATGTATTTCGTAAAGAATAATCCGAAAGATTGTCGCTGCGAGAGACACCGAGTTAACATTCCATCACTTGGATGGGTTCGTATCAAAGAAAAAGGATACATTCCTACGACGAAAGAAGGATATATCATAAAAAGCGGCCATGTTTCCATGAAAGCGGGCAGATATTATGTTTCGGCTCTTATAGAAATTCCTGATAATAAAACTGCTGATCTTTCTAACGAAGGAATCGGCATCGACCTGGGGTTAAAGGATTTTGCCATTGTTTCAAATGGTAAGACATATAAGAATATCAACAAATCAGCAAGATTAAAGAAATTAGAAAAACGACTCGTTCGGGAACAGAGATGTCTCTCCCGAAAGTATGAAAATCTAAAGAAAGGAGAGTCCACTCAAAGAGCGAATATACAAAAACAAAAACTTAAGGTACAAAAACTTCATCATAAAATAGACAATATCCGTACGGATTACATCAATAAGACAATCGCAGAGATCGTAAAAACCAAACCATCTTATATAACGATTGAAGACTTAAACGTATCGGGAATGATGAAGAACAAACATCTTTCAAGAGCAGTTGCTTCGCAGAAGTTTTACGAATTCAGAATAAAGCTTAAGGCGAAAAGCAGGGAAAATGGTATTGAGCTTCGGGTTGCAGACAGATGGTATCCATCATCAAAAATCTGCCATTGTTGTGGAATGATCAAGAAAGATTTAAAACTTTCAGATAGAATATTTCGATGTCATTGTGGCTATGTCGAAGACAGGGATTTCAATGCGGCACTGAATCTGAGAGGTGTAAAAACTTACAAGATTGCATAAGGACGCAAATGTAAGTATGTACCGAAGGCTATTTCGGGAATTAACGACTGTGGAGTGTACATGGATCTACGAGTAGATATGATTTCGGTCAATCAAAAGTATACACAAGGAAGCAGTAAGTAAGATTCGTGAGAACTTACATTATCTCGATGTGATAAGTATATTTAATCACATTTTGAGTGGCAGGACATGACAGAAGATGAATGATATGAAGCGTCTGCTCTCGTATGCAGGTCCCTACAAGCGGGATATGATTTTCGGAGCAGTGCTGGTATTGGTAGAAACGTGTTTTGAACTTTTTATTCCGATTCTGATTTCCAATCTGATTGACATCGGCGTTGCGAACGGCGATATCCCTTACATTTACCGCAAGGGAATCCAGATGGGAGTCTGCGCGCTCTGTGCGCTTGTGACCGGAATTTTATACGCGCACTTTGCGGCGCGGGCGACGTACGGCTGGGGAGCTGAGATCCGGAAGGCGGAGTATGAGAAAATGCAGCAGTATGCATTTTCCAACCTCGACCACTTTGCGGTATCATCCCTGATCACCCGTATGACGACGGATGTTACCGTCATCCAGAATATGGTAAGCGCCGGCTTCCGCCCGATCACGCGCGGACCGTCGCTTCTGATTATGGGAATCGGCCTTTCATTCTATATGAATCCGCGGCTGGCATTTGTATTCCTTGTATGTACCCCGCTTCTTGGCTTTATTCTCTCCCTGATTGTGCGGAGAGTTGCCCCGATGTACACAAAACTGCAGTCCATGGTGGACCGCCTGAACAACGTTGTCCAGGAGGGGCTGACCGCGATCCGTGCCGTCAAAGCTTTCGTGCGGGATGAGTACGAGGAAGACAAATTCAACGAGGTCAACACCGACCTGACCGCAGCGAGCGAGCAGACGTTCCACTACGCCGTGCTGAATCTGCCGGCATTTCAGGGCGTCATGTATACCGCGATCGTGCTGATTCTGTGGTTCGGCGGAAATATGATTCTGAAAAAACAGCTTGCCGTCGGAAACCTGACCGGATTTCTAAGCTACGTCATGCAGGTCATGAACTCGATGATGATGATTGCAAACGTCTTCCTGCTTCTGACCCGTTCCATGGCGAGCGCACACCGGATTGTCGAGGTGCTCGATGAGAAAATCGTGCTCACCTCGCCGGAAAATGGTGTAACAGAAGTGACAGAGGGCAGCGTGGAGTTTGACAACGTATCGTTTAAATACAAAGAAGAAGCAAAAGAGTACGCACTCTCCGATGTTACGCTGAAGATCAAAGCTGGTCAGACGGTAGGAATCCTCGGAGGAACAGGTTCTTCGAAAACGACGCTGGTGCAGCTCATTCCGCGTCTGTATGATACCAGCCGCGGCACCGTCCGCGTCGGCGGAAAGGATGTGCGCGCGTACGATCTTGCCGCTCTCCGCGATGCAGTCAATATCATTCTGCAGAAAAACGTGCTGTTCTCCGGAACCGTGCGTGAAAACCTGAAATGGGGCAATGTGGATGCATCCGATGAGGAGATCTGGGAAGCATGCCGCGCGGCGTGTGCGGATGAATTTTTGAACCGCATGCCGGACGGCCTCGACACCGTGCTCGAGCAGGGCGCAAGCAACCTCTCCGGAGGCCAGAAGCAGCGTCTCTGCATCGCGCGTGCGCTGATCGGAAAGGCAAAAATCCTGATCTTCGATGATTCGACAAGTGCGGTCGACACGGCAACGGAGAAAAAGATCCGCGAGGCACTGGCGGCGCGGAAGAATGTCACAAAAATTATCATTGCGCAGAGAGTAACATCCGTCATGAATACGGATCAGATCATCATTCTTGATGACGGAAAAGTACACCGGATCGGCACGCACGCTGAACTGCTGGCGGATGACCCGATTTATCAGGAAATTTACGCCTCACAGATGAAAGGAGGAGACGAAAATGGCAGCGAGAGCTTATAGCGGAAAGAAACCAAAGAACCTGAAACACACGCTGCGCGTCTTCCTGTCTTATCTGGGACGGCACAAAAAAATGCTCGCAGTCGTAGCGGTACTGGTAACAATCAGCGCGGGAGCCAACCTCTTTGGAACGTATATGATCCGCCCGGTTGTCAACGGACTGGCGGACGGAGATGTGCACACACTGCTGCGCGGCGTGCTGATTACGGCACTCATTTTCGGGTGCGGCGCACTCGCAGCATACGGCTACACGCAGACCATGGTAAAAGCAGCACAGCAGGTTGTATTTGATATCCGCCGCGATCTGTTCGAACACGTCCAGACACTGCCGCTGCAGTTCTTCGACAGCAGACGCCACGGCGATATCATGAGTCTTTTCACGAACGATATCGACACGATGGCAGATGCCCTGAACAACAGTTTTGCGATGGTTATCCAGAGCTTCATCCAGATTGTGGGAACACTGACCTTGCTGTATATCCTAAACTGGCGGCTCTCGCTGATTGTAACGGTGTGCTACGGTATCATGTTCTGGTATATCAAGTTCAGCGGAAAGCGCAGCAAGGGTTATTATACGAAGCAGCAGAACAGCCTCGGAGAACTGAACGGCTATATTGAGGAGCTGATCACCGGACAGAAAGTCGTCAAGGTGTTCCACCACGAAGAAGAGAGCTTTACGGAATTCTGCAAAAAGAATGAGGAGCTCCGGAAAGCGGGAACCGGCGCGCAGGGGTATGCGGCGACGATGGTTCCTGTCGTTGTCAGCATTTCGTATGTCAATTATGCGATTGTGGCAGTGCTCGGCGGCCTTCTCGCCCTGCACGGAAAAGCCGATATCGGAAGCCTGGCAAGCTACCTTGTCTTTGTCCGCCAGGCGGCGCTTCCGATCAACCAGTTCACCCAGCAGAGCAACTTCCTTCTCTCAGCGCTCGCCGGTGCGGAGCGTGTCTTCGACGTGATGAGCCTGGAGCCGGAAATCGATGAGGGAAAAGTGGAACTGGTCAACGTAAAAGAAGAGAACGGCGCACTTGCCGTCTGCGAAGAGACAACAGGCCGCTGGGCATGGAAGCGCCCGGACGGAACGATGACGGAATTAAAGGGCGATGTGCGTTTTGAAAACGTGGATTTCGGCTACACGGCAGACCGTCTGATCTTAAAGAACATCAGCCTGTATGCCAAACCAGGCCAGAAAATTGCTTTTGTCGGTTCCACAGGAGCCGGAAAAACGACGATCACGAACCTGATCAACCGTTTCTACGACGTCCAGGGCGGCGCGGTTGTCTACGACGGCATTGACGTAAAAGATATCGAAAAAGACGCTCTGCGCCACTCCCTCGGTATCGTTCTGCAGGATACCCATCTGTTCACGGGAACCGTAGCAGAAAACATCCGTTTTGGAAAACTCGATGCCACGCAGGAAGAAATTGAACATGCGGCCAAAATTGCGAATGCGGATTCCTTCATCCGCCGTCTGCCGAACGGCTACGACACGATGCTGACCTCCGACGGAGCCAACCTCTCCCAGGGCCAGCGCCAGCTTCTCGCGATTGCCCGTGCCGCCGTTGCCGATCCGCCGGTGCTGATTCTTGACGAGGCAACATCTTCCGTTGACACCAGAACCGAGGCGCTGATCGAAAAAGGAATGGACCAGCTCATGGAGGGCAGAACCGTATTTGTCATCGCCCACCGCTTAAGCACCGTGCGAAACGCCAATGCGATCATGGTGCTGGAGCAGGGAAATATCGTAGAGCGCGGCGACCACGACGCACTTCTGGCACAGAAAGGAAAATATTATCAGCTCTATCATGGAATGTTTGAGCTGAGTTAAAAAGAAAGGAGTAAAGAGTATGAGAAAATATAACCGTATTTTTCTGATCGTCCTGGATTCTCTCGGAATCGGGGCGATGGCGGATTCGGAGAAGTTTGGGGATGTCGGTGTCAATACTTTCGGCCACATCTGGGAGAGTCAGGGAGGCCTTGAAATCCCGAACCTGCGCCGCCTCGGCATGGGAAATCTCTGCGGTGTGACAGAGGATGAGGCAAAGGGTTACGCCAGAAGACTGAACGAGGCGAGCAACGGAAAAGACACCATGACCGGACACTGGGAGATGATGGGAATTTACACGACAAAGCCGTTCGTTACGTTCACCGACCACGGATTTCCGAAAGAACTGATCGACGAGCTGGAAAAACGAACCGGCAGAAAGATCATCGGCAATAAGGCGGCGAGCGGAACGGAGATCCTCGATGAGCTGGCAGAGCGCGAGATCGAAAACGGAGAACTGATTGTCTATACCTCGGCGGATTCCGTACTGCAGATCTGCGGCAACGAGGAGACGATGGGACTGGAGACGCTGTATCATTACTGCGAGATTGCCCGTGAGCTGACCATGAAAGACGAGTGGAAAGTCGGCCGTGTCATTGCAAGACCGTACGTCGGAAAGAAAAAAGGAGAGTTCGTCCGCACCGCAAACCGTCACGACTACGCTGTCAAACCGACGGGAAAAACCGTGCTCAACGCGATGCAGGAGGCAGGATATGATGTCATCAGTATCGGAAAAATCAACGATATTTTCTGCGGCGAGGGCATCACGGAGAGTCTGAAATCCAAGAGCAGCGTCCACGGCATGGAGCAGACGATTGAGACGGCAGGAAAAGAGTTTACCGGACTGTGCTTTGTCAACCTCGTCGATTTCGATGCACTCTGGGGCCACAGAAGAAACCCGGAAGGCTACGGAAAAGAGATTGAAAAATTCGATGTGAACCTTGGAAAGCTGCTGGAGCAGTTAAAAGACGACGATCTGCTCCTGATCACGGCAGACCACGGCAACGACCCGACTTATACCGGAACGGACCACACCAGAGAACAGGCGCCGCTCCTTGCGTACTCACCGTCTATGAAGGAGAGCGGCCTTCAGGAGACGAAGGACACCTTCGCTGTGATCGGCGCATCCGTTGCAGAGAACTTCGGCGTAAAAATGCCGGAGGGAACGATCGGAACATCGATCCTGGAATCGTGGAAATAAGGAAGCGATGGCGTTTTCAGCTGAGGCGGTAAGAACCTTTCGAAAGTTTCACAAGCTGTCCTTCTTCGAGCAGCTTCTTTAAAACCCGCTGGAGCTGGCGGCGGCTGCAGTGGAGCTGCATGGCCATCTTTTCCACGCCGGAAAACGTCTGATCCGGACAGCGCTCTGAGAGATAAGAGAGGAAGGATTCCTCGAGCGTGGAAAAATTCGACTGGGAGCTGGAATAAAGCATCAGCTTTTCGGTGACAGAGTTTAAAAGATATCGTAAAAAGCGGTTGTCGTTCAGCAGAAGCTCTTTCGTGGAAGCGAGCGGCAGAACAATACAAAGCGCGGTGGTGCGTGCCTCGATCTGGTGCGTATCATCGCGTTTTCCGCAGAATTCCATATCGCCGATGCAGGTAAAGCCGTCGAGATAGCCGATCGGGTAGCTCGTGCCGTCGGCGCGGTTGGCGCTGATCTCGATGGAACCGTCCACGCGGAACGAGAGGTATTCCTCCGGATTCAGCGTGTCGAGCCGTTCGCCCTTTTCAAACTGATACAGAGAAAATGCGAGATCCGGGGTATCGAAAAGAGATGGGATCTCATGTTTCTGAAGATAAAAGTCCAGCAGAGTCGGATCAAAAATTCGTTTCATAGGAAAATCCTTTCACAGAAAAATTTTTTGGAAAACTTTTTCTTTATTGTGACATATGACACAAGAAAAAGCAAGAAAGTCTGCTAAGATAAACCAGAATGAAAAATGTTACAGTTTGCTGGGTACCAGTGAACTGTAACCGAAAAAGAGGAAAGGGGAGTTTTCAAAATGGAAAACGAATTATTTGAGAAAACAAAAGTGTCCAAAGCATATATGACGCTCGCACTTCCGGTCGTGCTCGGCATGGTCGTGTCGCTGATCTATAATATGGTAGATACTTTTTTCATCGCGCGGACCGGAAACACGGCACTGATTGCCGGCGTATCGCTCGGCACACCGATTTTCACGCTGATGATTGCACTCGGTGACATCTTCGGCGTCGGCGGCAGTTCCGTCATTTCGCGCCTCTTCGGTAAAAAAGAGTACGAGGACGGAAGACGGATCAGCGTATTCTGCTTTTACGCAGCGATTGCTGTCGGCATTGCGGTCAGCATCATCCTGCTTGCCGCCAAACAGCCGATCCTTGGCCTGCTTGGCTGTGATGAGACGACGTGGCAGTATGCGGGGGACTATTACCAGTGGATTGCACTCGGCGCACCGTTTATCATCCTGCAGCTGACGCCGAACAATCTTCTTCGGACCGAGGGCTTCGCAAAAGCCTCGATGATCGGAACAATGCTGGGAGCCGTCGTCAACATCATTCTTGACCCGATCTTTATTTACACGCTCGGCATGGGAGCAGCCGGAGCAGCGATTGCAACGGTGATCGGCAACATCTGCGGTGATATTTTCTATGTTATCTTTATGATAAAGAAATGCCGCTATCTCTCCGTCGATTTCCGAAAACTGAAAATGACCGGAGCAGAGGTGCTCGCCGTTCTTGCCATCGGCATTCCGGCATCCGTCACAAACTTCATGCAGAGCATCGGCGTGACGCTGACGAACCGATTTTTGCAGCCGTATGGAATGGACAAAGTTGCAGCGATGGGAATTGCTTTGAAAATTATTATGATTTCTGTTCTTGTGATGGTCGGTTTCGCTTTTGGCGGACAGCCGCTGGTCGGATACAATTATGGAGCGAAAAATAAAAAACGTCTCAGTGAGACGATCCGCTTTGCCTTCCTCCTGGAAGTGCTGACCGGTGCCGGAATGGCGGTTGTGCTCGGTGCGGCGGCTCCGCTTCTCGTGGGACTGTTCTTAAAAGAGGCGGATGTCATTGCAGCGGCCCAGCAGATCCTCCGCGTCCAGCTCATTGGTATGCCGTTTGTTGGTATCGTACTCGCATCGACCTGTATTTTCCAGGCGATCGGAAACGGGGCAGGAGCAATGATTCTTTCAGCAGGACGTCAGGGCGTGATTTTTGCCATTGTAATTTTCTGCGCTTCAAAACTTGCCGGTTTTTCCGGTGTTATTGCCTCCCAGCCGGTTTCTGATTTTCTGACCGCATTGGTGGCTGTGATGATTCTGCTTCAGTGGAAAAAGAAAGAATTTGCAAAATAAGAAAGAACAGCAAAGCGGCTGCGGCACAGCGTTCCGGAACGGGAACCTGCCGCAGCCGCTTTTGGCGTGCGCAAAAAAACAGAATTCCTGCACAGGCGGCCGCCATGTCAAAAACACGTAAAAGTGATGAAAAAACGTCTCTTAATTCGGCAGTATTACGGGATTGCATTCTGAGAAAACAAGATATAAAATGGCATGAGATTCGACAAAAAGGGGAAGCAAAAACATACGACAATAGGGAGGACATCACATGGTAACAAAGAAAAGTGCAGTAAAAGATCTGACAAACGGCAGCCCGGTAAAACTGATTCTGGGGTTTGCACTGCCGCTGCTGCTCGGCATGCTGTTCCAGCAGTTTTACAGCATGGTCGATACGATTATTGTAGGAAAATTCTTAGGCGCGAAAGCGCTCGCGGCTGTTGGAAGCACAGGTTCGATCAACTTTATGATCGTGGGATTCTGTATGGGAGTCTGCAGCGGATTTGCAATTCCGGTTGCGCAGATGTTCGGGGCAGGAGACCGGAAAGCGCTGTGCCGGTATGTAGGAAATGGAGCCGTCCTGGCCGGTATTCTTTCCGTGGTGATGACCGTTCTTGTCTGCATCTGGTGCCGCGACATTCTGATTCTGATGAAAACCCCGTCCGATATTCTGGACGGTGCATACGCTTACATCTTTGTTATTTTCCTCGGAATTCCGCTTATGGTGCTCTATAACCAGACATCAGCAATCATGCGGAGCCTCGGCGACAGCCGCTCCCCACTGATTTTCCTCGGTATCTCTTCAATACTGAATATCGTGCTAGATCTTGCGCTGGTCCGCCCGATGGGAGTAGCGGGAACCGCGTGGGCGACGATTATCGCGCAGGGAGTCTCTGGATTCCTGTGTCTCTTTTATATGAAGAAAAAATTCACCATCCTTGCTTTTACGAGAGAGGACTGGAAGCTGCACAAGCATTATGTGCTTAATCTGTGCAATATGGGAATCCCGATGGGACTGCAGTATTCAATCACTGCAATAGGAAGTGTAATTCTTCAGGCAGCAGTTAATACGCTTGGTTCAGTCTATGTTGCAGCAATGACAGCAGGCTCAAAGATATTTACATTTACATGTTGTCCGTTTGATGCACTCGGTTCGACGATGGCAACATATGGCGGTCAGAACGTAGGAGCCGGCAAAACGGAGCGTCTCGGAAAGGGAATTAAGGCTGCGGGAATAATAGGAATTATATACAGCATTGTTGCATTTGTTCTTTTATATTTCTTTGCAAGTTACATTGCACTTCTGTTTGTGGCAGCATCAGAGACAGAGATAATAAGACTGACACATCAGTTTATTGTATATTCGGCATTGTTCTATATACCGCTTACATTTGTCAATGTAATAAGATTTTGCATACAGGGTATGGGATTTTCAACATTTGCAATACTTGCGGGAGTGTTTGAGATGGCGGCAAGAACATTTGCGGCAGTTATGCTGGTTCCGGTTATGGGATATAGCGGTGCGTGTCTTGCAAATCCGCTCGCATGGATTGCAGCGGACATATTCTTGTTCCCTGCATTTATGTATTGTAAAAAACGACTTGAGAGAGCAGGAAAAACAGCATAAAGAAAAGATAAAAAGCTTCGCATCCGTGAATAAAGCAATTCTCACGGACAGTGAAGCTTTTTGTAAGCTTTGCACATCAATGTTACAGATGGCATATTTTATGCAGATGTATATTTAAAAATGCATGATTTCTATTAAGAAAATCCATGCGAGTCCATAGTATGTCACGACGGCAACAAGGTCGTTTACTGTTGTGATAAGCGGACCTGAAGCAACTGCCGGGTCGATATGGATTTTTTTGAAAAACATAGGTATAAGTGTTCCCACAAGGCTTGATATAAGCATTGCAAGCATAAGTGCAGCACCGATACAGAGTGAGATGCTGAATGAAAACAGTATTGATGCACCCTTAAAAAAGTGGATATAGCTGCCAATGCATACAAGTGATAATATGCCGAGAATCAGTCCGTTGATAAGACCGACGCGGCCTTCTTTAAACACAAGTCCGAATTTTTGTCTGGCAGTCAGATCTTCATCCATGAGAACACGGATAGTAACAGCGAGTGACTGCGTACCTACATTTCCGGCCATATCAAGTATAAGTGACTGGAAACACATAACAATAGTAAGCTGGGCAACTACAGTTTCAAACATTCCTACAACAGATGAAACAACAAGTCCGAGACCGAGAAGTATAATCAGCCATGGCAGACGTTTTTTGATACTCTGTTTTAGCGGCTCATGCAAGTCCTCTTCAGAAGTAAGACCGGCAAGCATGGCGTAATCTTCACCCATTTCATCATCAACGACTTTAACAATATCCTGTGCGGTTATAACTCCTAAAAGCCTGTTATTTTCATCGAGTGCAGGAATAGAATCCTCTGAGTAATCTTTAATCCATTCGATACAATCGTCAATATCTTCTTTGGCATAGACGAAAGGATATGACGTTACAATTAAATCTGAGAGCGGCATATCAGCTCTGGCGATGATAAGCTCATTAAGGCTTATGGCACCACAGAAAACATCATTTTCATCTTCAACATAGATTGTAGAAATATTATCATTTTCGGCGGCCTGATTTACAAGCTCACGCATAGCCTGTTTAATTGTAAGTGTAGAGTGGATTAAAACGAAATTTGTTGTCATTTTGCTGCCTATCTGGTCATCGTCAAATGAAGAGATAAGAGCAATGTCACGTCTTGCATCATTACCTATAAGCTCGATTAAATCATCGCGTGTTTTTTTATCAAGGTGCTGGAGAACAAAAACTGCTTTGTCAGCGTCCATTTCGGATACAACAGCAGCTTTCTTCTTGATATCGAGCTCCTTGAAATATGTCGGAATATTGTCTTCGTCAACATATTCAAATATATCTGAAAGCTCGTCAATATTAAGCAGCCTGTATAATCTCTGTCTTTCTGATATGCTCATGCTGTCAAGTGCAGCGGCAATATCATTTTCATGATAATCAAGCAGCTTGTCTTTAATCTGTGCAGGGGATGCGTTGCTTCTGATAATAGAAGCGATTTCCTTTTCGTAGTCAGGTTTTGCTGAAGAAAGTTCCTCAGCAGTTGTGTTTACGATGTCTTTTTCTTCCATCACAATCTCCTTTCATATTCAGTTAGAAATAGTCTGTAGCGACCGGACATGAAAATCATTGCCAGAAAAAGCAGGAGAAAAAAATCCGATGCAGATAACCGGATTTATGAAAGTTTTTCATATTTAGAAATGAAGAAATCTATAGACTTAAAATGAGACCCGCCATGACAAAAGTGCCGGGTTTAAAATCTATATTCTTATATGAATTCTTCTGATTTTTGCAGACAATGATGCTACTTCGCCCGTAACTGTCGTCAGTCATGATCTCACCTCGTTTTCATAAAATAATATTAAAAATAAATATGCGGAAAAATCCCACGAAGAAGATTATAGTTCACTGCAAATAAAAAAGTCAAGAAATAATATCATAAATATTATGAGCTGTTATATAAAAAGACAACCATATATAAGCAGATAAATTTATGGCTTATATAATGGCTGTCTCTATTATTAAAAAATCAAATATTTTTTGACGTATGTAAATTGTGTTCATGAAGATATTTTTCTTTGGTTGCAAGACCACCTCGTATGTGTCGTTCCTGTTTGTTAATGTCAAGAACCTTTCTTGCCTCACTTGCAAGTGAGGGATTAATACGTGCTAATCTTGAAGTGACATCTTTGTGAACAGTGCTTTTACTGACACCGAATTTTCTTGCCGTCTGACGGACGGTAGCTTTTGTTTCGATAATATATTCAGCAGTTTTTATAGCCCGTTCTTCGATATAACCTTTCAATCAAAACCCCTGCATATTTGTTTGTATATCATATTCAATAATTAAGACAAATATGACCTCAAAGCGTTTTGAAAATATAGATTAAAGAATGGCTGTTATAGTTAAATCAGGTGCTGCAGATAAATCAATAAATTTATCTTTGCAACGTATAACCGGTCTGCTTAAACTTCTGTCGTTAATGAGTACAACTTCACCTGTCTCGCCATTTGAAAGTTTGACATTGTTGTGAATGTATGATGATGCAACATTTTTAAAGAATGGAAGTGCAAACTTAGGATCAAGTGTTGAAAAACACTCTTGTTCCATAAGATGTATAACTGTAAAAGGACATACAGCACTTCTGTAAACTCTGTCTGATGTCATTGCGTCATAAATGTCGGCAATTGCAATTATTTTTGCAAAATCAGGAATCTTATCGCTTGTAAGTCCAAAAGGATAGCCTGTACCATCACATTTTTCATGATGAAGCAGACACGCTTCTTTAACTCTTGAGTCGATATCTTTATCTTTTATAATATCATAACCTTCGTTTACATGGGCTTTCATAACCTCAAATTCAGTAGGTGTAAGCTTGCCTGGTTTTTCAAGAATTTTCCTAGGAATACGGACTTTGCCTATATCATGCAAAAGACCGCACAGTGTAAGAACATGCACATCTTCTTCGGAATAACCGAGCCATTCACCTATAATAGATGCAACAAGTGCAACATTTACGCTATGGGCATAAGTAAGGTCGTCAAACTGGCGTAAACTGTGCAGCATGTCAAACATCTGAAGTTTGTTTGAATATGTATTCATGAGAGAAAGGGGATAAGTAAGAAGTTCATCCACGTCAACATCTGCATTACGGTTTACAATATCATTTAACTGTGATTTTAAATCAGAAATTCCTTCATTGTATTCTTTACAGAAAGCTTTGAATTCTTTACTGTTTCTTACCTTTTCGTAATATGTAGAATTGTCATTCTCGACAGGTCTTACAGGTTCGGTGTAATCTTTATCAATAATCTCGATTTCAAGGATATGGTTTGCAGAAATCTTTGCAATCATATCCATATCAAGCTTTGTGCCTGATGCAGCAATAAGAGAGCCATCGCTGTTAAGGACATCTTTAGAAAGAGTCATTCCGTCATCGGCATCAAAAATAAACACTGTCTTTGTATGTATGTTATTAGATGATGAATTATTATCTGACATAATTAAAATACCCCCGTTTAGATATAAAATAATATCGGCATTTGAATATGATTTTATTATAGAAAAAATGGGGCAAATTGTCAATTTTATAAAATAAAATAAAATATATTTCGGTAAAAACACTTGACTAGTAAGTATTAATTGTGTAATATTCATTTGAAATAAAAATATAACGAGTGAGTATCATGTAGCGGTATGCTTTATGATATTACATCCCTTATTTAGAGTGGCGGAGACACATAGGGTCTGTGAAGCCCGGCAACCCCGTAGGCAATGGCAGTGATTTGATGATTGAGCTGTTGCAAGGAAGGTGCCAACCTGAGCGAAGATATCCGGATTATACCGGAAGTTCGAACAATAAGAGGATTTCGAGTCTTGATGATTGCGGGTCCTTTTACGAGGGCTCTTTTTTTTCGTTATGTTTTAATTAATGTAACCACATATACAATTAATTTTTATGAAGAAAGGAATTATTATGGAAAGAAGATTATTTACATCAGAATCTGTTACTGAAGGACATCCTGATAAAATCTGTGACCAGGTATCAGATGCAATACTTGACGCTTTATATGAGCAGGACCCATATTCAAGAGTAGCCTGCGAGACACTTACAAATACAGGATTTGTAATGGTTATGGGTGAGATTACAACAAAGGCAAATATCGACATTCCTCAGATTGTACGTAACACAGTTACAACAATCGGATATGACAGCTCAGAAAAGGGATTTGACGGAAATACATGTGCAGTTATGGTTGCACTTGACAAGCAGTCTGCAGATATTGCAATGGGTGTTGATAAAGCACTTGAAGCAAAAAATGGTGAAGAAGATGACGCTGCGATTGATGCAATCGGTGCCGGTGACCAGGGTATGATGTTTGGTTATGCAACTAATGAGACACCGGAATATATGCCATATTCAGCTGCACTTGCACAGAAACTTGCAAGACAGCTTACAGCTGTAAGAAAGAACGGACCTCTTTCATATTTAAGACCTGACGGAAAGACACAGGTTACTGTAGAATATGATGAAAATAACAAACCAGTCAAGCTTGATGCTATTGTTGTTTCTTCACAGCATGCACCTGAAATTTCACAGGAACAGATTCATGAAGATATCAAGAAATATGTAATTGATGCGGTTGTTGATCCTGCAATGATAGACGAAAATACAAAGATTTTCATTAATCCTACAGGAAGATTCGTAATCGGCGGACCTAACGGCGACAGTGGTCTTACAGGACGTAAGATTATCGTTGATACTTATGGTGGTGCTGCTAGACATGGTGGGGGTGCTTTCTCTGGTAAGGACTGCACTAAGG
>OGOH01000721.1_pt1 | contig 25644 bp, 17 predicted proteins | sample 1552571 | NCBI WGS metagenome assembly OGOH01 (sample SAMEA2580170, study PRJEB22360) | human gut metagenome | biome: human gut; feature: human-associated habitat; material: faeces | place: Denmark | collected 2008/2010
TTTCATGATGCGGGATATGGCTGCCGCCACCGGTCGCGATGCCGCCAAGTACCAGCAAATGGCCGATTCGGCAAAGGCATACATCAAAAAGAACTTCCTCAACGAGGACGGCACCTTCAAAACCGCCATCCTCAACACTATGCAAACTCCTGCCTTGTTCGCCCTAAAGAACCAGCTTGTGGAAGGCGAAGCCAAAGCGAAGATGATAGACCGCCTGCGCGAAAACTTCGCACAACACGATCTTTGCTTGCAGACCGGATTCCTGGGCACATCCATCCTCATGGCCACCCTCACGGAGAATGGCATGGAAGACATTGCCTATGAACTCCTCTTCCAACGTAAGAACCCCAGCTGGCTATACTCTGTGGACAATGGAGCCACCACCATTTGGGAACGGTGGAACAGCTATATGATAGACAAAGGAATGGGACCGCGCGGCATGAACAGCTTCAATCATTATGCCTACGGATGCGTATGTGAATGGATTTGGGAAACCGTTGCCGGCATTGCAGCCGATCCTGCTACTCCCGGCTTCAAGCATATCATTATGAAGCCCATTCCAGACAAGCGATTGGGACACGTAACTGCCGAATATCGTTCCGCTGCCGGACTCATCAAGAGCGCCTGGAAATACGAAGGAGATACCTGGATTTGGGAATTCACCATTCCTAAGGGTGTTACCGCTACCGTAACCCTTCCCAGAGAGATGAAGTCAAAGGAGTATGGAAGTGGAACTTACAAGGTGACCAAATAGTTCTTCATATAAGAATTTGATAGTAAGGAGATGTATCGAAACTCTCTTTTAACGTGATTACCCTCATTACAGATAGCTGTGATGAGGGTAATTCTTCATTTTTATAATATATGGTTATATCTTGTCTTTCTCTTCTTTTTCTATCATCTCGTCGTAATATGTCATGCGTGCAGCACATTCCCGGATAGTCACTTCGCGCAGCACCTCTGTTCGTGCCAGCATATACTCGTATTCCTCTTTGTTAACGGTGAACAGCCGGTTGTATCGCGCTTCGATATATGCCCTGCATAATTTATCAAACGCTTTATTTTCTTCGGGAGTATTGGTAGGAAACACATTAGCAAATCCTCGTGAACAGCTTCTGACCATCACTCCCAGTACTTTCAATTCATGAGATTTAGGGCGAATACCGCTATACACAAGAGTAAACGTTTTGTAGTAACGTTCGCAGGCTTGATGTAATAAGAAAGAGCCATATTTAAAATTACCTTTTTCGTAAGCAGTATGCCCCGAATCTAGAAAACATTCTCCCATGTAGAAACATTCTTCATATTCTTCCTCTGCATATTGCTTAATCTCCCGATACGGCAACTTCTCAGGTTTACCAATCTGAAACGTACCATTGTCATACAATAGAATTCCGTCTTTTATAATTTCATAAAAGAAATAATGCTTTCTTCTTATAGCTCTATTAATGGTCACTGGAGTTTCTACAATAATATTAGGCGGTGCCGGATGCCGCTTTCCTTCCATTCTTGTATCATATTTAGGAACGATCACCTCGCGCGCATGCCTCTCTGCTTTATTTGCGTCTCTCGTATCACATATCACCAGAATATCCAAATCACTTTGGTAGTAAGTAGTTACTCCACGTTCGTCGTATGTTTCATCCCAGATGACATATTTTCCCCGCGCATAACTTCCATACAAGATAATCATACGCACATTCGTAAGATTCGACAATATCAGCTCTTGCAACACCGCCAACTCTTCTTGCGTGCGTTTGGGCAAACGTTTTATTGATCTTTTCATATTGTTAGCCTATCTGTTTTTTGCATAATGCGCTTGTAATGCGAGTGCCTTTTTTGTATTAAACCTCTTCGCATATCGGCATATCCATTCCTTTGTACACCACCACAATCTTATGAAGCTGTGTAGTGCCGACTGCTCTCTTCACCGTATCAGTGTCAGCATAGCGATTGGCTTGGTCAATAGCTTCCTGTCGCAGTTCTTCCACGCGGTTTTCGGGATCTTTATACTTGGCATACTTCAGTTCCACAATGTAGCTGTGCTTCATGTCTGAATAGATATCCAGTAGCGGACAGAGGAAAATATCGACATAACCTGCCTGTGTGTCCTGTTCGGAAATGGGACGGTAGAAACGGTTTTGTGCCGTCATGGCAAGCGTAAAGCCGTGGACAAAAAATTCACCTTTCTGCTTGTCACGCTGGGAGGTGTAGCGTTTCAGGCAGTCGGCAATATAACCGAAATAGGCTTTCCAGTCGCCATCGTAGGCAAGAGCACTGGCAAGTTCGTTTTTTTCGTAACTACTGAAATTGAGTTCGGCTTCGTTATAGGTACTTAGCAGATAAGTGTAGATTTGTTCGCGGACTACCTGATTAGGGATGGTGAGTTTGGTCTTTCCTTTATACGTGCCGCTAATGGTGAGCATACCGAAATAGTAGAGCAGGCTCACAAAGTTGTCGGGGTTGGTGATATTGACAGCAGGAAAACCTTTTTTCAGTTCTCCGGTGACGTAGCCTTCGCTCACCAATGTCTGTATGATGGAGGCATCATGGGCAAACTCTTTGTCCTTCCGGATGAGCATACGTAATTTTTCGTAGTCGATACGGATATTGTCTTCTACCATATCCCGGGGGGCTTTGCCTCGTTGAATATAATTCTTGACGAAGTAGAGTACCATATTAGAGTTGTACATAGTGGTTTCACCATAACATTCTTCCGCAAAGCAGTAGTTGTCATACCAAGGTTTCATTATTTCTATCAATTCGTCCACACTGTGGTTGAATGGACTGGTGGTGGAATAATAAGTGAGCATTTGGCGCACTTCTTCTTCCGTGAAACCTATCATCTCGTTGAATTCCGGTGTGAGCGAGTAGTTGGTTCCGATATTGAAACCACTTGTGAGGTCGTCCATTGTCACGGGGCTTACGCCGGTGATGAAACAACGCTCGATGCTGGAATAGGTTCCGGCTTTGATTTTATTGAAAAAAGCGCGCAGATAACCTTCGCCATGTGTTTCGTCCGTATAGCGGTGCAGGCTTTCTATATCCGAGAGGATAGCATTGGTGAAATGGTCGTATTCGTCAATAAAAAGGTAAATACGTTGGTTGGTCTTATTACATTCTGTGAACAGGTATTCAAATTGTTCGACAGCTCCTTCTTTTTTGTCGAGTTCTTCCTTGATGCCTTTGGGGAGATAGTCGGCGTAAATGTCACAGAAATAGTCGAACATTGTTTGGCAATGCGCGTCCAGCCCCTTGCGATAGTTGTGCAGTTCGCCTACTATTCCGGAGAAGTTGAGGTATAGTACCAGATAGCTGTTCCGATCGCGCGTAGGGTGCTTTCCGATGTAAAGGTCGCCAAACAGGGCATCGAACTTATCCTTGGCAAGTATATCATAATAGTGCTGCAACATATTTACAGTGAGGCTTTTGCCGAAACGGCGCGGACGAATAAAGAAGAAAAACTTGTCCGCTTCTTCTATCATGGGTATAAACCGGGTTTTGTCCACATAATAACAGTCGTCGCGGCGGATTACTGCAAAGTTCATCATGCCGTATGGGATACGTTTTCTGTCCGGTGCTATATATTTTTCCATAACTTATACCTTATTTTAGGAGCTTTCTTTGAACATAAACAAAGGTACGGGCTTTTTGTTACTTCTCCAAACAAACATTCCATAACTTCTCGCTATCTTTGCACTCTATTAAACAAACATCACCACCATTATGGAATTGAAGCATGGATATTACCATCTGATTGCGATACTTGTAGTTGCTATCTGGGGATTGACTTTCATATCAACCAAAGTATTGATTAATCACGGACTGACCCCACAGGAGATATTCTTCTATCGTTTTCTCATTGCTTATCTGGGTATTTGGGTGATTTCTCCCAAACGTCTGTTTGCGGGTAATTGGAAAGACGAACTTTGGTTGATGGCAGGAGGTTTCTTCGGTGGTTCACTCTATTTCTTTACAGAGAATACAGCTTTGGGGATCACACAAGCATCCAATGTCGCTTTCATCATTTGCACAGCTCCCCTGCTTACTACCATTCTTTCCCTCCTCTTTTATAAGAGTGAAAAAGCCACCAAAGGTTTGATTTATGGCTCCATATTAGCTTTAATCGGGGTGGGACTGGTGGTCTTCAACGGTAGTTTTGTACTCAAATTATCTCCGGTAGGGGATTTGCTCACTTTACTTGCCGCCCTGTCGTGGGCATTTTATAGTTTGGTGATAAAGAAAATGACAGGGCGTTACCCCACAGTATTTATCACCCGCAAAATATTCTTTTATGGAGTATTAACCATACTTCCCGCCTTTCTTCTTCATCCGTTACAACCTGATTTCGATGTACTTTTAAAACCGGTTGTATTATCCAATCTCTTATTTCTGGCCGTCCTGGCATCCTTGGTTTGTTATGTCCTTTGGAATGTGGTATTGAAACAGTTGGGAACCGTTAGAGCCTCCAATTATATCTATCTCAATCCGTTGGTAACAATGGTGGCATCCATAATCATTCTTCACGAACAAATCACATGGATTACATTATTGGGAGCAGGTTGCATTATTTTTGGAGTCTATCAGGCAGAGAAAAAGTGGAAGAGTAAAACTTGTATTTAGTTTGTATTGTTATTTTTTATGTATTCGGAAGGCACATATCCGAACTCTTCCTTGAAATATTTTGCAAACTGCTTGGGAGAAAGTCCTATTTGATAAGCTATTTGGGAAACATTCAGCTGACTTTGCTCCAACAGTTGTTTTCCGCGTTTGACACGTAGTATTCGTATAAACTCAAGAGGAGATTTGCCGGTAATCATTATTAGTTTCTTATAAAGATGTCCGCGGCTCATCCCTACATAAGAACTTAGTTCTTCAACAGAAAATTCGGAATTATCCATATTTTCTTCAACTGCACGGATCGCTTTTTCTATGAGTTGTTCGTCCAGGGAACTTACGGTTATTTCACTCGGAGATATGTCAATGGTTTTGAACTTCTCGTGGTTGTTTTTCGTCCATTTTAGTATCTTTTGAATACGCAGAAGAAGTATTTCCAAATTGAATGGCTTAGTAATGTAATCGTCCGCTCCTTCTTTTAATCCGCTTAATTCATGTTCGTCGGCTGTGCGTGCCGTTAGTAGAATTACAGGGATATGAGAATAACGGATGTCTGTCTTTATTTTACGACATAGTTCCATTCCATCCATTTCGGGCATCATAACATCGCTGATGACAATCTGTATGGATTGATGGGCAAGTATTTCCAATGCCTCTTTTCCATTGGGTGCGTCAAATACTTGATAAGTGCCTTTAAGGCAGTTGATAAGAAAGTTACGAAAATCGTCATTGTCTTCAACTATTAATAGGGAAGTTTTATGAGTATCTGTTGTGTCGGACACCTCATCAACTGCTTTTTCCCGGATTTCAGCCTCGTCTTGTTTTTCATCATTGACTGCATAATTGTGGGTGACAGGAAGAGTGATGGTAAATATCGTCCCTTGAGGAATATGGTTTTCCACCGTGATTGTCCCGTGATGCATAGTGACATACTCTTTCACAATATGTAGACCGATACCGTTTCCTATATAGGTAGTGGTAGAATGTTGTTCTTGAAAAAAACGGTCGAATATTTTATCTTTATTTTCATCTTTAATGCCGATACCGGTATCGGCAACCTGTATTTGTGCGTTCTCTGTTCCATTGGCTGTTATCTTGTCCAGTGCAACGATGACTTCTCCATTCTCGTAATTGTATTTTACAGCATTGGATAAAAGGTTAAGCAGGATACGCTGTATCTTGTTACGGTCAAAATCCATATCCATTTTCGTTTCGTTTATGTGTAGACGGATGTTTATGCCTTTTTTGACGGCTTGTGGGATAAAGGAACCGCATACTTCTTTTACGAAGTCCGAAAGATTACCGTGGGAAAGCATTAACTGCGTTTTCTGTTGGTCTAATTTCCGGAAATCGAGCAATTGGTTTACTTCATTTAAAAGAGTTTCCGAATTTCGGTGTATCAGTTCCAGCTCTTCTTTTACTCCTTTCTCCAGATTAGAAGACAACAATTTTTCTAAAGGAATGATTATCAACGATAAAGGAGTGCGTAAATCATGACTGACATTCGTGAAAAAGCGCATTTTGGCTTCATCCATCTCATGTTGCTGGATTATCTCCATCTCACGCTTTTGCTGGCTAAGGTTGCGGATGTGCTTACGTTTCATTTTCAGGAAGAAGAAAATGATAACACCTGCTAGAAGTAGGGTATAGCCTATATATGCCGGAACGGACAACCAAAAAGGAGGTAAGACATGTATCGTAAGGCAACTGGCTTTACTGTTCTTATAACTGTTATTATTCTCGTATACTTTTACTTCCAATTGATAGGTTCCGGGAGAAAGCTTATTAAAGTAAATCCGGTTTCCTTCCAGTTTAACCCACTCTTCGTCCTTGTTCAGACGATAAGCATATTGTAATTTATGCAAGGAGTTGTAGTCCATGGAAGAAACCTCTAATGCAAAGTTACTGTCGGAATAGTCCATCGTTATTTCATTCAGCAATTGGATATTTTTGTTTAGTAATATACGTCCGCTACTGTTTTTGCTGCCTACTTCCATGCGCTGGTTGGCGAGGTAAAGACTGGTATATATAACCGGATGGCTTTCATGACGGTAGTTTATGAAACGTGGATTGATACGCAGATAGCCCCCAGAGCCCCCCATCAGGATTTCACCTTGTTGAGTACAAGTAATGGAATGATTGTTAAAAGCCATATTTCCTATTCCGTCTTCCTCAAAATAAGGATAACAGAGAAATTTGGACGAAGGTTCCGGTGAGTTGGTCGCTATGATGTTTGTCACGCCATGGTCGGTAGTAACCCATATGTTTTTTTCTTTATCTTCAGTGATTGCCCGTATATAATCATGAGACAATCCGTTTTTGGTAGACAAATGAATTCGTTCTTTTGTATTTTTGTTATATACATCCATACCTTTCCGGGTGCCAATCCATAAAAGCCCCCTTGTATCCTGATAAATACAGTTGATGTGTACTTCTTCAAATAAATTTGAAGCTGAATTGTTGTTTTCCAGGAGCGATATTTCTTTGGTTTCAGTGTTCATGCAATACAGTCCGCTACTGGTTCCTATATAGAGATTGATTCCGTCCGCACACGAGAATGTGGTGATACTGTTGGTGAGCATTCCGGTTTTTTCCATAGTATAAGGCGTTATATTTCCGGTATTATCCAGACAGTAGATTCCGTTCATGATGGTTCCCAACCAAATGTTCCCATATTTGTCTTCTGTGATGCAGCGGACATAATCGATAGAATATTTTTGTTCATATGTAGTTGCCACTTTGCTGAATTTTCCATTTTGCTCATAGAACGCCCCGTTGCCGTAGCTGCCGAACCAAAGCCGTCCTTTTGAATCCTTATATGAACATACAATTATATCGGAAGGGATAGCATCCTGTTTTTTCGAAATGAAAGTATAGTTGTTTTTTTTCCTGTCATAGTAAGCCAGTCCTTCCCCGTCAAATCCCAGCCATAGATTTCCGTCTTTGTCTTCCACAAGGCAACTTACATCTTCTTGCTGGGGCAACCGGCAGGTTTCAAATGTGACATTGTGCAGACTTGTGAAGGTGGCTCCCAATTTGCTTGTACCTACCCACATTATGTCCGAATGGTCTTTATAAAAACAACAGATATGATTGTTGGGCAATGAAAATGGATTGTCCACTTCTTTGCTAAGTCTCTCATATCCTTTTCCGTCCTGATGATAACTAATGTAAATGCCCTTGTTGTCCGTACCAATCCATATATTCCCTTTTCCATCGTCTATAACGGCTGTGATAAGTTCGTTGGTAATTTCTTTTTCTCCGGGAAAAGAAAACCATTCTTTGGCATTAGGGTCATAACAACATACTCCTTTGGTATGGGGGACATAAAGCCAAAGCCTGGAAAAGGTGTCTATGTACATTCGTTGTTTCCATCCGAGAGGCAGGACAATCTGCACTTCTTTGCAAAGGCTTTGCGCTCTCCAGTCGATGTGATAAATATAGCTGTCCGACAATAGTACATAAGCGTTTGACTGGTAACAGTCGATTTGCAGCACCTGGCAATTTTGAGGAAGAGATAAAGTATAAAGTTCTTTTTGCCTGAATACATAATAATAGAGGGTGGAATTGACTGTGCACCATAAATTCAGGTCTTTATCTATATATAAGTTGTCTGGAGTTCCATATATTCCGAATTGTTCCAGTATAGGAGTTATGTGATCATCAATTTCATCCTTCTCGCGATTATAGAAATAGTAAGATTTGGGAGTTTTTATCCAGATTGTGCCCGAAGCGTCTTCCGCTGTAAATTCAATGTCGTTGTTGTAGGCTCCCAGTTGTGTGGTGGTGTATGTCTTGAATTGATAGCCGTCATATCTGCTTAACCCGTTGAGAGTGGAGAACCACATAAAACCGTATCTGTCGCACAGGATAGATTGCACATAGTTGTCAGCTATACCGGATTTTACATCAAAGGTACGGAAATTAAGTCTTTCGCTAGCTTGCAACGTTAGGACAAATAGACAAAACAATGCAGATAAGAGATGTTTTTTCATATGGATTGATTCGTTTTTTGCAAAGATATGAAAATTAGGAATCGGAAATCCCTTTCCGGTCGTTTCTGATATTCCGAAATGTATCAGGATAGTAGCGCAAATGTATCAAGATACAAAAAGGACAGCCTGAAACTCATTTGGAGAAAGAGGGAGGGCTGCCCTCTCTCTATATTTGCTATCGAAATAAACTATGGATACAGGTATCAAAATAGGAAACCGGAATTAAATAACAGGATATGAAACGAAAACTATTAATAGCTGCAACTTCTTTTATGATAGCATCTTCCGTATGCGGAAAGGACTTTAATGTATTGACAAAAGACTTTCAGCCCTGGGGAAATACACAATTTGACATGGAAGGCATGAAAATAACATGGACACAGAAGTGGCAGGGTGGTGGCTGGTGGTTGGCGCAGGATTGTTCGGAATATGAATCCGCACGGATTGAGTTTCGGGAGGTTTTGCCCATGGATGTCGTGTTCATAGTCATCTATTCGGCGAAGGATGAAAGAAATGAGAAACTCAAATCTAAGGTTACAATTCCTGCCGGAAAAAAAGAGGCGGCGATTATGTTGGATATTACTTATAAGAAATCCATAGACGGTCTGGGTATCAGTGGTTCGAAACCGGGTACGGTTTGTGTGAAATCTCTGGTTTTGGAAGAAATGAAACGATAACTTTTTTATTAATCTTAATAAAACGATGTATTATGAAGAAAAATTTATTAATTGCCGTACTTTTGCTTTTAACTGTATCATCAGTGTGGGCGAAAGATTACAATGTGGAAACCAAAAAGTTTAAATCTTGGGGGGAAGCACAGTTTGATGCGGAAACAGCAACCATTACTTTTACTAAAAATTGGCAGGGAGGCGGATGGTGGCTGTCCCGCCTGGATTGCTCGGCATATGATTGTATTGTGATTGAGTTTGAGGAGGCTTTGCCTATGGATGTCATGTTTATGGCAACTTATTCCGCTAAAGATGATAAAGATCAGAAAATTAAATCCAAGGTTAAGGTTCCTGCAGGAAAAAAGAAAGCTGTTCTTGAACTGGAACCGGCATATAAAAATTCTGTTGACGGTTTGGGTATCAGTGCAACAAAAGCGGGAGTAGTCAAACTGAAATCCTTGAATCTCAAGGAGAAAAAATAGTTGCGGTGTGAAAAGAAATGGCAAATTTTAAAGGTTAACATTTAATTTGATATATATGAAAAAGAATTTTCATAAGAATATGTTGATAACAGGGGCTTGTCTGGCGTTGTTATTCGGAGGAATAGTGAACGTACGGGCTATCGCACCGGAGGAGTATGAAGCTGTACAGCAGAGTAGGACAATTAAGGGTACGGTTGTCGATAAGAATGGTGAGGCGGTCATTGGCGCCAATGTAGTGGTGAAAGGTACGTCCAAAGGTACGATAACCGATGTAGACGGTCGGTTTACGTTGAACGGTGTGCCGGAAAAGGCTGTATTGTCCGTTACTTTTGTCGGCTATAAATCGAAAGAAATAACTTTGAAAAGTGGGCAGTCCCAAATAAAGGTGGAGCTGTCGGATGACGCGGAATTATTGGATGAGGTCGTGGTAGTGGGTTATGGTACGATGAAAAAGAGGGACTTATCCGGCGCTGTGTCACAAATCAAAGGGGATGACTTGATGAGGGGAAATCCGGCGGATTTGAGCCAGGGACTTGCGGGAAAAATAGCTGGTGTGGTAGTGAATCAAAGTGACGGTGCTCCCGGTGGTGGTATCAGTATACAGATTCGTGGTACGAACTCTTTTTCTACGGATTCACAGCCTTTGTATATTGTAGATGGCGTACCTTATGACGCGGGGGGGACACCAAGCAGCGATGCCAATTCCGGAAATAATGAGTCCAATCCTCTGGCATTTATCAATCCGCATGATATACAGTCAATTGAAGTCTTGAAGGATGCGTCGGCTACGGCTATCTATGGTTCACGTGGTGCGAACGGTGTTGTATTGATTACGACCAGGCGTGGAGAACCGGGGGCGGATAAGGTGAGGTTTACTGCTAATTTCTCTTTTTCCCGGATTGCTAACCGCGTAGATGTATTGGATGCTTATCAATATGCGCTATACAGGAATGAGCAAGTAGAGAATAGTTATAAGTATCATGGAAAAGCATACACTTCTTTGCCTTATCCGGGAAAGTGGTCGTATAGCAATTCCGACAAGTCTCAAGGTAAGTACAATCCTGCACCGGAAGATTTTCTGAATCCGGGCATTTACACGGATGAGTACGGCAATGCAACGAAAGTCGGTGTGGCCGATTGGCAGGATTTGATTTATCAGGACGGTTTCTCGCAAGAATATAATATCAGTGTGTCCGGTGGCTCCAGAAACGGTAGCTGGCACTCGTTCTCGGGCAACTATCTGAAACAACAGGGTATTATCAAGGAATCTGGTTTTACACGTTATTCGATTCGTGCCAATATGGGGCGCAAGATTAAGAGTTGGCTTGATATGGGAGTGAATATCAGCTTTTCTCATACGGACACCGACTTTTCCCGGACGAACTCTAATGATTATGGAGTTATCCGTTCCGCGCTCGTGTTTCCGACTACTTATGACCCGAGTGACGATGAGACACTGAACTCGGACGAATTGAGCTGGCTGGCATCCAACCCTTATGCTTATATTAACTCGGCAAAGGATAACCTGAAGTCCAATAATGTATTTACTTCTTCTTATTTGGAAATAAAGCTGTTCCCGTTCTTGAAATTCCGTCAGAACTTGGGTATTAATTATACAAACAGGGAACGCGGCACGTATTATGGTCGCAGGACATCAGAAGGTTCCGAAGCTAATAATATAAACGGTAAGGCAGGACAGTCTACCAACTGGAGTATGGGAATTACTGCCGAGTCATTGTTTACTTTCGATAAGACATTCAAGAAAATCCACTCCGTTAATGCCGTGGGCGGTTTTACTGTCGAGAAGAGGGACTATGGAAGTAAATCGATGTCGGCTACGGGATTCCCCAGTGATTTGACTCAGGAATATGATATGAGCCTAGGTACACTTCCCGGCAAATTGAAGAGCGACCGTACGGATTCGTCATTGGCTTCATTTTTGGGGCGTATCAATTATACGTTGATGGATAAATACATCTTTACGGCATCTTATCGTGTTGACGGTTCCAGCAAATTCACGGAAAACAATAAATGGGCAAACTTCCTTTCGGGAGCTGTAGCATGGCGTTTGTCGGAAGAGAAATTTATTAAGAATCTGAATATTTTCAGTAATTTGAAGTTGCGTCTCAGCTATGGTGAGACGGGTAATCAGGGGATTGGAAGTTACCGGACTTTGCCCATGTTGAATCCTGCTAATTATCCTTTTAGTGGTGGTGCTATCAGCAGCGGTTTCGCAGAAGTGGAATGGCGTGGTCCCGTAGCGGAAGATTTGCATTGGGAGACAACTGCCCAGTATAATGCCGGATTGGATATAGGCTTCTTTAATAATCGCGTCAACCTGACTGTGGATTATTATTATAAGAAAACACGCGACTTGCTGCAGGAGGTGAAAATACCTTCCAGCACCGGTTTCTCAAGTATGATGGTGAACAGGGGATATGTGACGAATGAAGGGCTGGAGATTTCCGGGAAATTCTATGTATTGCGGAATACTCCTTTGAAGTGGGACATCGACGCCAATATATCTTTCAATAAAAATAAAGTTGGCGGACTTGATTCTGACCAGTTTTCCGCAAGACTATGGTATAAAGCGGATGATGTATTCTTGCAGCGTAACGGCTATCCTATCGGAACAATTTTCGGGTACGTAGAAGATGGTTTCTATAATAATCTGGCTGAAGTCATGGCTTCCCCGGATCCAAGTGTCCGTGCGAAAGGAAAGAGTATGATAGGAGAAATAAAGTACCGGAATTTTGACGATGACCCTGCCATAACGAATGCAGACAGGGTAGTGATTGGTGATACGAACCCTGACTATGTATATGGTATAACCAATAATTTCCGGTGGAAGAATTTCACTTTGAGTTTTTTCCTGCAAGGAAGCCAGGGAAATGATATTTTTAATGGTAACCTGATGGAAGTAAAGATGGGCAATACGGCTAATATTCCTGTAGATGCTTATAATACTCGTTGGACAGAAGCAAATAGGGCTTCTGCCAAATGGCCTAAAGCGGTGAATAGTTATGAACGGACTATGTTAATTTCAAATCGCTACGTGGAAGACGGCTCTTATTTGAAGTTGAAGAATCTTAGTATCGGTTATACATGGAGACCTAAGTTTAAAGGTATCAGTTCTATCAATATTTATGGAAATGCTACCAACTTGTTTACCATTACCGGATATAGTTGGTTTGACCCTGAAGTAAACGCCTTCGGTTCTGATACTTCCCGGCGTGGTGTGGATATATATTCTTATCCGAGCAGCCGTACATTCTCATTAGGACTAAAAGTCGATTTTTAAACTGACCATTAAGATATAGAATTATGAAATTATATAAATTGTATGTTGTTTTAAGTCTTTGGGCAACGGGCAGTCTGGGACTGGCTTCTTGCAGTGACTTTTTGAAGGAGGAACCTTATGCTTTTGTCGGTCCCGACCAGTTGGGCAATGATAATGCGGCTGTAGATTTATGGCTGACCGGAGTATATAGTAAATGGGGAAACAATATGTTCCGTTATAGTAGTTTTCCACGTTGCCTGGAACTTGATTCCGATTATATAACCGGGCCGGACTGGGCTTTCAGTAATTTGGGAGCGGGAAACTTTCAGGCGGACGAGTATGCGACTTCTATTTGGACGGGTTGTTATAATTTGATTCATCGGGCAAACGTAGCCATACATTATGTAAATGAAATAACCGGTGCGGATGAGAAAGTAAAACGGAATGCGTTGGGAGAACTTTATTTTCAGAAAGCATTCTCTTATTTCTTGCTGACCCGTGCATATGGTGAAATTCCGTTGTTTGATGTCGCTATCAGTGAAGGAGCCAGCTATAACCAGCCTCGTCGTCCTATTCCTGATGTGTATGCGGAGATTATACGTTTGTTAGAGCAGGCAGCCGGTATGATGTATAAAAATACGGATGCCGAATATCAAAAGGGACATGTCGCTGCGGGCACTGCGATTGGCCTGCTGGCAAAAGTGTATGCCACTATGGGGGCGGGTGCGCTTCCGGCAGGAGAAAAGATGATTGTGAAGTCCGGTCCTTCCTATAGTTATAATGCAGGAACGAAAATATTGACTAATCCGGTTTCGAATACATTCGAGAAGACACAGGTGGCAGGTTATGAATCGCTTAACTGGAAAGACTGTTATGAGAAAGCGGCGTATTATGCAGGTATTATAATGGGGAGGAATCCTGATGTGAGTTATGGGACTTACAGACTGTTGTCTTTTGATGAATTGTGGAAGAAAAGCGGTTTTGATGAAAGTGAACATATGTTTTCCGTACGGACAAGGAGTGCTGACGAAGAGTATGGTAACGGAGTACATCAATGGTACTGCGGCATGCAGGATGCCGGAGGGGTATTGCAGAAAGGCCCTTGGGTAGGCAATCGTTTTCATTGGTATTGCTTGTTTGATAACGAGGATTACCGTATAACGAAAGGAGTCAAGCATCGCTTCCAGTATGACAGTCAGGTGAAGAATGGCAGGGGATATTATTATCCGGGAACCCCGGAATATAAGTTGATGGCTACCGGTAAGAATATGGACGACGTGAAAGTGCAGGAACCTGTAGCGCCATTCAATGACGGACTCACCTATACGAACAGCATATCATCTAATTGCCTCGCCTTTACAACTAAATATGCCGATGTGACAGACCCCACGATTGGCCGTACGGATGCTTATTGGCCATTCTTGCGTTATGCTGATATTGTATTGATTTACGCAGAGGCACAATGCGAATTGAATGACGGGATTTCACAGGATGCGATTGATGCTTTGAATGATATTCGTATCCGTTCGAATGCCAAAGAGGCTTCTGTAACCGGAGACGGTGCTATTGAAACGAAAGTGGAGTTACGTTCGGTCATTTTTGAGGAACGTGCAAAGGAACTGGCTTATGAAGGTGACCGTCGTTGGGATTTGCTCCGTTGGGGAATATATTTGGACGTAATGAATTCTTTGGGTGGAATCAATGAAGATGGTACGCGTACTCCTTATGACGAGGGAAGTATTAACAAACGTCGTGAATTCCGTCACCTGCTGTATCCGTTGCCATCGTTGGAAGTTTCTACCAATATGGCTATTGATAAAAATAATCCGGGCTGGAACTAAGCCGTATGTTCAACCCAATAATTTATGAATAATATGAAGACTTTGAATAGAATATTGATAGGGACAGTGTTGTTGGCAACTCTGTTCTCTTGTCAGGATGTTGTAACTTATAATGATGGTTATGATGATGGCATGAACTCATTTGGAGCACCCGATGTGCAGGGCATCTATTCTCCGGATGATACGGATTTACAGGTTCCGCTGACCAAAGGGGGATTTGGTGAAATGATTGTGTTGGTCGGGGAGAACTTGAGCAATGTGACGAAAATTACTTTCAATAATATGGAAGTGGATTTGTCGGAAGTGTATGCGACGTCAAAAAAGGCGTGTTTCCCTTTACCGGGGGATATGCCTGAAGAAATCACGAACAAATTATATTATGAAACAGAGCGGGGGAATACGACTTGTGAATTCAAACTGGATGTCCCTGTGATGGAAATAAACGGTCTGTATAATGAATTTGCTTTGCCCGGCACGTCCTTACAGATAAAGGGCAAATATTTTAAATTATATGGATTTGGCAAGAATTCGTCATCTGTCATCAAGTTTGGCGATACGGAACTGGAGATAGAAAGCGTGACAGACCAGGTGATTACTGCCAAACTTCCGGGGGATATTCCGGATAACTCGATGATTGTAGTGGAATGGAATGGTACAGAAGGACATTGCTCTTATCAATTACCTTATCGGCAAACGGACAATCTTGTTTGGGACTTGGCTAATCCTTCGGATTATGGTATTTGGGGCGGTAAGGATTTTATAACCGATGGTTCCAATACAGGAGACCCTGTAGCTTTGGCCGGTTCTTTTTTCCGGGTAAAAGGCACTTATAAGGCTTGGAGTTATACAGGATTGCCTTCCGGCAGTATTATATTAGATGAGGAAGTTGCCGCTAATCCTTCTGACTACCTGTTCAAATTTGAAGTTAATTCGGCTTCGGATTATCCGTTCTATGACATTACATCGAAGACAGGCGGTTATCTGATTAAGCTGAATGGCGGTAATTACCAGTGGAAATATTCATTAGATGAGAATATGAATACATTTGGAGAATGGTATACTGTAACTCTGGAACTTGAAAATGTAGCTACTGCCGGATTGGTTTCCGGAAAAATAGCTTTAACTTTGGCAATGCAACCTAATGTAGAATGGAATGTAGACCATAGTTTTGCCAATATCCGTATTGAAAAGAAGATAGGACAGTAATTCGATAGTGAGTTTGCACTTAACTGATAAATAGAAGTAGAATGATAAAAAGAATTTGTTTTTTATTGAGTCTTTTGATGTGTGGCGTCCTTTATGCCCAGGATATTACGTATCGTACTGTAAAGGATTTGTCATATAGTTCTTCAAAAGACCCTTATGCAACGGAGCGTTGCAAGCTGGATGTTTATTATCCGGAAAATAAGACCGGATGTCCTGTGGTAGTTTGGTTTCATGGCGGGGGGCTTACCCAAGGCAATAAATCAATACCGGGCAGGCTGAAGAAAAATGGAATGGTGGTTATTGCCGTAAATTATCGCCTACTTCCGAAGGTGGCTATTTCCGAATGTCTGGATGATGCCGCTGCTTCTGTTGCGTGGGCTTTCCGGGAAGTGGAAAAATATGGGGGTGATAAGAATAAGATATTTATATCCGGCCATTCTGCAGGCGGCTATCTGACGGCTATGGTCGGTCTGGATAAAAGATGGTTGAAAAAATATGATATAGATGCTGATTCTATTGCCGGATTGATACCTTTCAGCGGGCAGGTGATTAGTCATTTTTCTTATCGGAAGATGAATGGCATAGATAATCTTCAGCCTACTGTTGATGAATTTGCTCCTTTGTTTCATGTTCGCAAGGATGCTCCGCCTTTGGTTCTCATTACAGGCGACCGGGAATTAGAACTTTTCGGACGTTATGAAGAGAATGCGTATATGTGGCGGATGATGAAATTGGTCGGGCACAAAGAAACATACCTTTATGAAATCGGTGGTCATGGCCATGGCCCCATGGGCGATCCGGCATTCTATATCTTGAAGCAGCATGTAAAGAGGATATTAGGAGAGCCTGAAAAATAATTCAAAATAAGACGGCATCCGTTAGTTAGAACGGAACTGCTTGACGAAATCCCTGGCAATGTTTATTTTGTCAGGGATTCTTTTTTCCCCGAATGTATCTGAATACTGTTCCAAATGTATCATGTGACAAATAGGATAGTGTGAAAACCATTTGGGAGCCATATTTCATGTGCACATCTCTACTTTTGCTTTCGGAAAGATAATTCTTTATTACCTACATTAAACTTAAAAATATTACAATGAAAAAAAGTAGACCGACCATTGGTATAGTGAAATCCCGAGTGTTCCTGACAGGGACTGCGTTCGTACTTATGGCATGTTCGTCGGGAGAAGAATTTGCCGGGCATTCGGGCAAAGGAGAGGAACCTGTTATTACACCTGTCCTTTGTACTTCCGGTGCTTCGGAGCAAGCGGTGAAAGTATATGATTTCTTAAGGGAGAACAGGAATAAGAAAACACTGTCCGGAACAATGGCATGCCCGAGTTGGAATGTCAATGAGGCGGAATGGGTATATCAGCATACAGGCAAGTATCCGGCTATTGCTTTTTTTGACTATCTCTCTTTGGAGTATTCCCCTTGTTCGTGGATTGATTATTCGAAAACGAAAATAGTGGAAGACTGGTGGAACAAGAACGGGCTTGTGGGTGCGGGCTGGCATTGGAGAGTGCCATGTGTCCAAGGAAGTGCCGAACGGCACTATACTCCGGGGGACGGTTCTGTAGATCCGGGTACGGGAAAAAGGACGACGACTGTTTTCAGTGCTGCTAACGCTACAAAGGAGGGCACTTGGGAAAACGAAGTCGTCAAGGCCGATTTGAAGAAGCTGGCGGGCTATTTGAAGTTGCTTCGCGATAAGAGAATTCCTGTAATATGGCGTCCTTTGCATGAGGCTGCCGGTAATATCTATAATTATAAGAATGGAAAAGCCTGGTTTTGGTGGGGAAATGACGGGGCGGAAGCGTACAAGAAACTATGGATTTATATTTTCAATTATTTTAAGAAAGAAGGAATCAACAATCTGATTTGGGTATGGACTACACAAACTAAGGATAGCGAGTTTTATCCGGGGGATGAATACGTCGATATGGTGGGGCGTGATATGTATCCTGCAAAGGATGAGTACACTACTGGGGAATACTGTTTCAGGCAGTACGGTACGATAACTGCTTCTTGTCCGGGTAAGCTGGTGGCATTGAGCGAATGTGGAAATGGCGAACAAAGCGGGAAAGTGTATCATCTTGCCCGGATATCCGCCCAGTGGGAGGCAGGGGCAAAATGGACATACTTTATGCCGTGGTATGATTACAGCCGTACGAAAGAATTGGATTCGGAAGCTTTTACTGCGACATCCCATAGGTATGCAGATAAGGATTGGTGGGTGGATGCAATGTCACAGGATTATGTAATCACCCGCGATCAATTACCCTCTTTTAAATAATACTTAATAGCTTGAAGATGAAAAATAAACTAGTTATGGCAGGCGTTTTCCTGCTTGCTTTAGGAATGGGCGGATGTGTGATAAGAGAGCAACAGTCTGCTTCGAAAACTGCGGAGACGGAGGCATTGTTGGATAAGTTAATCCGCTTGCCGAAGAAAGGATTCATGTTTGGTCATCAGGATGATCCGGTATATGGTATCCGGTGGGATGGAGACGAGAACCGTAGTGATGTCAAAAGTGTGTGTGGCGATTATCCGGCAGTGATGGCTTTTGACCTGGGGCGTATTGAAAGGGGAGGAGAGAAGAACTTGGATGATGTTCTTTTCGAACGGATACGAGCAGAGATTATAGCACACTATAACAGGGGTGGTGTTTGCTCTCTTAGCTGGCATGTGGATAACCCTGTGACGGGAGAAGCGTCTTGGGATGTGAGTGATTCAACGGCAGTTGCTTCCGTCCTTCCCGGAGGAGAGAATCATGGGAAGTTTCTTGGATGGCTGGATAGGGTAGCAGATTTTATGAATTCGCTTGTCACGAAGGAAGGAGTTAAAATACCGGTGATTTTCCGTCCCTGGCATGAACATACGGGGAGCTGGTTTTGGTGGGGACAAAATCTTTGTTCTGCCGAAGAATATAAGTCGTTGTGGAAAATGACTTATGATTATCTACAGGAAAAGGGAGTGAATCATTTGCTATATGCTTATTCTCCGGGTAGTGAGCCCGATAATGTGAATGAATATCTGGAACGCTATCCGGGTGATGGCATGGTAGACTTGTTCGGGTTTGACACTTATCAGTTTGAGCGTGAAAAATATGTGGATACAATGGAGAAGTCATTGACGATTCTTACGGAGGTCGGAAGGTTGCATAAAAAACCGGTTGCAGTGACGGAGACTGGATATGAAGCTATCCCGGATTCCACCTGGTGGACGGAAACCTTGTTTCCTATAGTGGACAAATATCCTGTCAGCTATGTATTGGTCTGGCGAAATGCCCGCGAAAAGGAAGCGCATTATTATGCCCCGTATCCGGGACAAATATCTGCACTTGATTTTGTGGAGTTTTATAAGCATCCTAAAACCATTTTTGTGTCTGATTTGAAATGAAATTAAAATACTAAATAGATGAAAGCATTTAAAGAAAAAATTCGCGACTTATTTGATGATTACGAGAAACTGGTAACTCGTAAGAATATACCTGTTGAAGGTGGAAATGGAATTTTCACACGTTATCAATATCCTGTTCTGACTGCTGCCCATACTCCTGTGTTTTGGCGCTATGACTTGGACGAAAAGACAAATCCTTTCTTGATGGAACGTATCGGCATGAATGCTACGTTAAATTCGGGAGCTATCAAATGGAATGGTAAATATTTGCTGGTGGTGCGTGTTGAAGGAGCGGATCGTAAATCTTTCTTCGCAGTGGCTGAAAGTCCTGACGGCATAGATAATTTCCGTTTTTGGGATTATCCCGTGACTATGCCTGAGGACATTATTCCTGCGACAAATATTTATGATATGCGCTTGACGGCTCATGAAGACGGATGGATTTATGGTATTTTCTGTGCTGAACGTCATGATGATACGGCACCTGCGGGAGATCTTTCCTCGGCTACCGCTACGGCAGCTATTGCCCGCACCAAGGATTTGAAGACTTGGGAGCGTTTGCCGGATTTGAAAACAAGAAGCCAGCAACGGAATGTGGTTCTTCATCCTGAATTTGTGGATGGAAAGTATGCGTTGTATACCCGTCCGCAAGACGGTTTTATAGATGCCGGAAGTGGCGGTGGTATCGGTTGGGCCTTGGTAGATGATATTACTTGTGCGGAAGTAAAGGAAGAGACGATAATCGACCGGCGTTATTACCATACAATTAAAGAGGTGAAAAATGGTGAAGGCCCTCATCCTATTAAGACATCGAAGGGATGGTTGCACTTGGCGCACGGTGTACGTGGGTGTGCAGCCGGTTTGCGTTATGTGCTGTATATGTATATGACTTCCTTGGAAGATCCGGCGAAAGTGATTGCTTCTCCTGCGGGCTTCTTTATGGCGCCGGAAGGAGAAGAGCGTATCGGAGATGTCTCTAATGTATTGTTTACCAATGGCTGGATAGCTGATGAAGATGGTACGGTTTTTATTTACTATGCTTCTTCTGACACCCGTATGCATGTGGCGACTTCTACAATAGATCGGTTGGTCGATTATTGTATGAATACGCCTGCGGACGGTCTTTTTACTTCTACTTCAGTGGAGACGCTGAAGAAACAGATTGATAAGAATCTGAAACTGATGCATACTTTATGATAGGGATTAGGGAAAAGATAGGCTATGGTTTCGGTGATATGGCTTCGTCCATGTTCTGGAAATTGTTTGGCTCCTATTTGATGATATTTTATACGGATGTGTTTGGCATGCCTGCAGCAGTGGTGGGCACGATGTTTCTCATCACTCGTGTTTGGGACTCGGCGTTCGACCCTATAATCGGGATTATTGCCGACCGGACGCAATCGCGGTGGGGAAAGTTTCGTCCTTATCTGTTGTATCTGGCTATTCCGTTCGCTGTGATCGGTGTGCTGACTTTTACAACTCCTGATTTCAGTGATGGGGGGAAAGTAATATATGCGTATTTTACATATTCGTTAATGATGATGGTGTATTCAGCTATCAATGTGCCTTATGCTTCGTTGTTGGGAGTGATGAGTCCGGAATCGAAAGACCGGAACATGCTTTCTACGTATCGTATGACTTTCGCTTACATCGGAAGTTTTATAGCATTACTTTTGTTCATGCCGATGGTGAATCGGTTCAGTATGGGACACGACGAGCAGCATGGTTGGATGATGAGCGTCATTGTAATTGCGGTGTTGTGTGCGTTGCTGTTTTATGGTTGCTTTGCATGGACTACTGAACGGGTAAAACCTATTAAAAAGCAGCAGAATTCCTTAAAAAGTGACTTGCAGGATTTGCTTCATAACCGTCCCTGGTGGATTCTGTTGGGAGCCGGTGTAGCTGCATTGGTCTTTAATTCTATTCGTGACGGGGCAACGGTTTATTATTTTAAGTATTATGTTGTAGAAGAAGAATATGCTTCCATTTCTTTATTTGGAATTTCCTTTGTATTGAGCGGGCTTTATTTGGCTGTCGGGCAAGCCGCCAATATTGTCGGAGTGGTGTTGGCAGCTCCATTGAGCAATCGTATCGGCAAAAAAAAGACATATATGTGGGCGATGTCGATAGCGACGGTACTTTCAGTAATTTTCTACTGGTTTGATAAAGAGCAGTTGATGTTGATGTTTATTTTTCAGGTGTTGATAAGTATTTGTGCGGGTAGTATCTTCCCGCTTTTATGGTCGATGTATGCAGACTGTGCTGATTATTCGGAACTTAAAACGGGTAACCGTGCTACGGGGCTTATCTTCTCTTCTTCTTCCATGAGTCAGAAATTTGGCTGGGCTATCGGAAGCGCCGTTACGGGCTGGTTGTTGGCTTTTTACGGTTTTGAGGCCAACGCGGTGCAGGGCGAGGAAGCTATTCATGGAATAAGGATGTTCCTAAGTTGGCTACCGGCTATGGGTACGGTGCTGAGTGTCATCTTTATCAGCCTTTATCCGCTTTCCGAGAAAGAAATGAGAAAAATCACTAACCAATTGAATGATAAAAGAAAGTAATAAGATTATGAAAATACATAGATGGATTATTAGCCTGGTATTCTGTTGTTGTGTAACTTTTCTTTCCGCACAAATCCGTGGAACGGAAATTACTGTAGTCGTATCTCCCGACCATACAGACTGGAAATATCAGTTGAAGGAAGAATGTTCGTTTACAATTCAGGTATATAAGGCACAAAACCTTTTGTCCGGAGTGGTAATAGACTATGAGTTGGGGCCGGAATGGTATCCGGTGGAAAAGAAGAAAGGGGTTTTATTGAAAGACGGAAAGACAAGTGTAACGGGGTGTATGGATGTTCCCGGTTTTTTGCGCTGTAAAGTGCATGCATCTGTTGACGGGCATGTATATGAAGGATTGGCTACTGTGGCTTACGCACCTGAAGAGTTGAGGCCGCATACATCACTGCCTGCAGATTTCCGTCAATTTTGGGATACTGTTTTGAAGGAAGCCCGACAGATTCCTTTGCTTCCTACTATGGAGCTTATTCCTGAGCGTTGTACGGATAAGGTAGATGTCTTTCATGTCAGTTTCCAGAATATTTGTAACGGTTCGAGAACGTTCGGCATTCTTTGTATGCCCAAAAAGCCGGGTAAGTATCCGGCGTTACTTCGCGTGCCCGGTGCCGGAGTGCGTCCTTATTCGGGAGATGTCCATATGGCTTCCAAGGGAGTGATTACGTTGGAAATAGGCATTCACGGGATTCCTGTGACAATGTCGCAGATGATATATGACGTATTGTCGAAAGGAGCGCTTAACGGGTATCCTTATCAAAATGATAATAGCCGGGATAAGAGTTATTATAAGCGTGTTTTCGCAGGTGCTCTTCGTGCGGTCGATTTTATAGCTTCTTTACCGGAATATGACGGAAAAAATATGGGAGTGACAGGTTCCAGTCAGGGGGGAGCACTTTCTGTTGTAACGGCGGCATTGGACAAACGGATTACCTTTTATGCGGCTATCCATCCTGCGATGTGTGACCATCAGGCACATTTAAAGAAGACTGCCGGAGGATGGCCTCATTACTTCTATTATTTTCCTCAACCGTCAAAAGAGCGGATTACCACAGCAGCGTATTATGATGTGGCAAATTTTGCACGGCTTATTACTGCACCGGGTTGGTTCAGTTGGGGATATAATGACGAAGTATGTCCGCCTACCTCTATGTATGCAGCTTACAATATTATTACAGCTAAAAAGGAGTTGCATCCTTATTTAGAGACGGGACATTATCTATATCAGGAGCAATCCGATGAGTGGAATAAATGGCTTTGTCGTCAACTAGGTTTATAAATTGGCAGATGATATGGAAACGACAGTTAGAAAATTAAAGGAAGAAATGCAGTGTATGCTAACGGGCAATATTCTTCCGTTTTGGATGAATCATATGGTAGATTCGGAGTATGGCGGTTTTTATGGACGAATTTCCGGCACAGGAGAACGTGTTCCCGGAGCTTCTAAGGGCGTTGTTCTGAATGCAAGAATTTTGTGGACTTTCTCATCGGCTTACCGTTTGTTGCATAAGGATGAATATCTGAAAATGGCAACCCGTGCCAAACAGGAATTGATAACTCATTTCTATGATCACGAATATGGAGGGGTATTTTGGTCAGTTTGTGAAGACGGTTCTCCTTTGGATACTAAAAAACAAATTTATGCATTAGGTTTCGCTATCTATGGATTGAGTGAATATCACCGGGCTACGGGAGACGCAGAAGCGCTTGAATATGCTATACGTCTGTTTTATGACATTGAAGAACATAGCTTTGATCGGATTAAGAACGGTTATTGTGAGGCGTTGACCCGTGAATGGAATGAAATAGAGGATATGCGTTTGAGTGAGAAGGATGAAAATGAGCGGAAAACGATGAATACGCATTTGCATATTCTAGAGCCTTATACAAATCTTTTTCGTGTTTGGAATAATGAGTATCTGGAATGTCAGTTGCGTAATCTTATAGAGCTCTTTACCGACCGGATACTGGATATTGAAACCGGGCATTTACGGTTGTTTTTTGATGATGACTGGAATAGTAGACATGACATGGTTTCGTATGGGCATGATGTAGAAGCGTCATGGCTGCTGCATGAGGCTGCCTTGCTTATCGGTGATAAACGATTGATAACCCGGATAGAACCGCTTGTGATAGAGATAGCGGAAGCGGCTTCCGAGGGGCTTCTTCCAGGTGCGGGTATGATTTATGAAATGAATAGGAGTTGTGGTTCTATAGATGCCGAACGGCATTGGTGGGTACAAGCGGAAGCGATTGTTGGATATGTAAACCTTTACCAGCATTTTGATGACCGTTTGTCACTGTTGAGGGCAGTACGATGTTGGGAATTTGTGAAAAGACATCTGGTTGATAACGACAATGGAGAATGGTTTTGGGGAATACGTGCAGACGGAACAGTGAATCGTGCAGAAGATAAGGCGGGTTTTTGGAAATGTCCTTACCATAATGGGAGAATGTGTATGGAGATAATGGAGCGGTTTTAGGTGAATAATAAAGAAAGGAGTATTAAGATGAAGAAATGGATTTTAATCGTTTTGCTTTTTACCGGATGTTCGGCAGACCATCAGGCACAGGAAGCGGTAGTGCAGACACAGGTGAAGGTGGATTTCAGTAAGATGCATTTCGGTTGTGACGGGAATAGTATTACTGCGGGTAATCAGTGGTCAAAAACGGTTGTTGATATACTTGGTTTTGCCACTCATCATAATGTTGCGGTAGGATCGGCAAAATGGGCATGTTATATTGATACGCAAGAATATGGCAGTAAGGACTTTGTCGGTATTTCCGGTGGGTGGAAATCTACAGATGATAAAGTGGAAATACAGAAAAGACACAATAATGTGGCAAAAGTACATATTCAGAAGTTTATATCAGAAGTAGAAAACGGTAGTTTTCCGGTACCGGATATATTTGTTTTTTCTATGGGTACAAATGATACTAAAATAGGAAGGGCGTCTGACGCTTTGAAAGAGAAAATATTGGATAAAGTGGATCTTACTACTATGGCAGGGGGAGCTCGCTGGTGTATTCAGACTATAATTGAGCGTTTTCCGGAGTGTCGGGTATTTCTCTGTACGCCAATTCAGTCGGGAAGTGTGTCTCATAATGACCTGAACTTGAAAAAAATAGCAGTTTTGCGGGAAATATGCAATGCTTTTTCTGTTCCAGTGATTGATTGTTATTCTGAATGTGGTATTAAAGCGGAAGATGAAGTTTGGGAAGAACGTGGGCGTTATTTGAAAGACGGATTACATCCAGATGTAGAAGGGCAACAATTAATGGGGCAATATATTGCAAAGAAAATACAGGATTATTTAACGGTAGTTTTGTGCTCAAAATCTCTTCTGTAGGGGATTTGCTGGTCTTGCTTGCTACCCTGTCTCCATGAATAAATAATGTAGACTACTTTAATAAAGGTATCCTGTATTATATTGAGTGTTTATCTGTCATTCAAACTGAAATAAGGAAGAATGACAGATCTGTTTTATATTTTATTTAGCGAGCAATTGGAATATTTTATTGCTTACATCGCTGTTTTCCTGAACACCACCAAAAAGCTTGGATTGTGGACCGTATGCAA
>OGOH01000728.1_pt1 | contig 25461 bp, 22 predicted proteins | sample 1552571 | NCBI WGS metagenome assembly OGOH01 (sample SAMEA2580170, study PRJEB22360) | human gut metagenome | biome: human gut; feature: human-associated habitat; material: faeces | place: Denmark | collected 2008/2010
GGCTTCTACGATATTTTCGGCAAGACCGCCTCGATCATCGGCACCTTCCTGGTGGCCACCACCACGTCCCTGACCGGCAACGCCTCGCTCGGCGTGCTCTCCATCGCCGTCCTGCTCGTCGCGGCACTCGTCTTCCTGCTCCTGCAAAAGGACCCGACGCGGGAGTGATTTGCCGGCCCTCGGCAACTCTGTGCCGAGGGCGACATCTCGCAGCATAGAAATCCTCGACATAGGGATGCCGCCGTTTGAAGTCGGTATGTGACATGCCGCCCGGAATCAGCATCGCCAGCCCGATAATCACGCCCACGCAGATGCCCAGGAATGTCAGAAAATCGTTGAGTGGCGTCACGCCGAGAATGGAATTATCGGAATCGAACAGGTTGCCGATGCCGGCTCCCGCCATAATCGCCGCGACACCCCCGGGCCAGAACCGCCGGCAATCAGTAGCGCGAATCGGCAGCGGTGTTCATCGTAGCCGGTCAGATCCTGCGGTAAGGCAGCCACATTAGCCAGCGTGCCGGGACGTGATGAACTGGTTCCGTGCAACATTTCGCCGGGCAATGCATTTGCGGAGCTCGGGCCATTGATGCCGTCACCGCCGGACCGCGCTGATTCACCGATGTTCCCATCAGCATCCTTCATATACGCGGGTTCCCCGGCTCCCTCCCCGGTTACGGTTCTGGCAGCCGAGCCATGGTCGCCCTCCGCTGCGCCGCGCGCGGCCGCACCCACGTTCACGCTCGCACTCACATCGCCAAGTACCAGGTCATCAAGCGTGCAACCGAACAGGTCGCAGATCATAAGCAGCTTGTCCATCTCGGGATAGGCCTTCTCGGATTCCCATTTGGAGATGGCCTGGCGCGAGACGCCGAGCAACATGGCCAGCTGTTCCTGGGGCATGTTGCGTTGTGCGCGCAGGTATTGCAGGTTGGCGCGGAAGCTCATCGGAGTGTCCCTTCATAGGTAATGCTCATCATGACATATTCGGCCGATGCCCTCACTATGCCACGGCAAACCAGTTCCGCGCCACCATCTTCAGGTTGCATATTCGCGCGCAACCACAGGTTGCATCGGCGGAATCCCGCCATTCTGCCGGCTCCGCGGCATTCTAGCCCGCACCCCGATTGGACCGGCATAATCGGAATACATCGATTATGAAAAAACGCTCGCGGCCACATGGCCAACGAGCGTGAATCTCGGGTGGGCGATGTAGGAATCGAACCTACGACCCCTTCGGTGTGAACGAAGTGCGCTAGCCGCTGCGCCAATCGCCCGAGCCTGTGATGAAAAAACCGGCAACATTCTGCCGGCGATTCATCGAGTGGGCGATACAAGATTCGAACTTGTGACCCCTTCCGTGTCAGGGAAGTGCGCTACCTCTGCGCCAACCGCCCGAAGCGAGTGCTAACTTACGTGGATTCTCGGCGGAATGCAAATCGTCGGCGTGTCGCGATGTTCACGTGAAGTTCGCCGGCCCTTCTTCACGCGGTGGGTTCGACCTGCGGAAACTCCAAGGTTTCCGCGTCGTGGTCCACGCCGCTCATGGCGGTCGTATCCGCATCATTGGTACGCTCCGCGGTCTTGGCGGAGCCGTTCGCAGTAGGGTTTCCCGTGCCGACGGCGTGCGTCAGCGCGAGCCTCATCTGATGCCAGACCACGTTGCCATGCGTCGACTCGGACAGTCCTTCGTCCACGAATCCCAGCCGTGCGTAAAAATCGACCAGCCGTTCCTTGCAGGTGAGCACGAGGCCCTTGCGTCCGGCCTGTGCCGCGTCGAGAATCACCTGGCGCAGCAGATAGCTGGCGCAGCCGCGATGCTGGTAGACGGGTGCCACATCCACGCCGAAAATCATCTGCCAATCGCCATGCTCGTCATGCATATCGGCGTCGTCATACATGGCATCGGCAAGATTCGGCTCGTTTGTGGCCATGCCATCGACGAAACCAACCAACGTGCCGTCCTCTACACGCGAGGGGAACGGGGTATCGTCGTCATCGGTGTTGACCAACAGCCAGAAATGGTCCGGATAAGCGGCCACGCGTGCGGTAAGGCTTTCGTTGCTTGCGGCCTCCGCAGGTGGGAAGCAGGCGGCCTCCACAGCCTCGATCGCGTCCAGATCCTCCATCGTTGCATGTCGAATGAGCATGTGCATACTCTCTCGCAAGGCATACCCAATCTTCACATTTCGATATGCGCCGACGGCGCAATCCGCCAACATGCCATACTGTAGAAGAACCTTGGAGGGATCGCAGGACGACTGTTTCGCGATACCTGATAAGTCCTTATACGAAAAACCGATAACGAAACTGGCTCGTAGTGGCGAATAAAGCGATAGTATGAGCCGCGTTCGCCGGAACAAATACGAAAAATCCGTTGAGAAGAGAAGGAGGCGCGCGTGTTCGACTGGACGTTCATCTCGCACTACGCGCCGTTCTTCGTCAGCGGTGCCGAAATGACGCTGTTCATTTCCGTCTTCGGCATCATCCTGGCGATCGTGGTCGGCTTGGTCTGCGCCGGCATCGAAATCGCGCGCATCCCCGTCCTGCGGCAGGTCGTGCGCGTCTACATCGAGCTGAGCCGTAACACGCCGTTGCTGGTGCAGCTGTATTTCCTGTATTTTGGCCTGCCGAAACTCGGACTCGTCTGGTCCGCGGAACTGTGCGCCATCGTCGGACTCGGCTTCCTCGGCGGCTCCTATATGGCCGAAGCGATGCGCGGCGGCTTGGAGACCATTCCGGAAGTGCAGCGCGAATCCGCATACGTGCTGGGCTTGAGCAAATGGCAGACATTAAGCCGCGTGGTCATTCCACAGGCCATCAGCACCTCCATTCCAGGCGTCGTGGCCAATGTGATCTTCCTCATCAAGGAATCGTCCGTGGTGTCCGCCATCGCGCTCGCCGACGTGATGTACATGGCCAAGGACCTGATCGGCATGTACTACGACACCTATGAGTCGCTGTTCCTGCTGATTGTGGCGTATCTGGTGATTCTGCTGCCGATCTCGCTGTTCGGCACTTGGCTGGAACGGAGGTTCGACTATGAGCGGCGCTGAGATTCTGCTCGAGCCGGGCGTGATTCCGCGCCTGCTACAGGGCCTGTGGGTCACGGTGTGGATCGCCGGCGTGTCCGTGGCGTTGTCCGTGCCCGTCGGCCTGATCGTCGGCTGGCTGATGACGATGAAAAATCCCGTTGTGCGGGTGCTGACCAGGATTTATCTGGATTTCATCCGCATCATGCCACAGCTGGCGCTGCTGTTCATCGCCTTCTACGGTTTCGCGCAGGCATGGAATTGGAATTTGGATGCGACCGGCGCATGCGTGTTCGTCTTCGTTTTGTGGGGCGGCGCTGAACTGGGCGATCTGGTGCGTGGTGCGCTCGAATCGATTCCGAAGGCGCAGTACGAGTCGTCGTACGTTTTGGGATTGAGCGGCTGGCAGACGTTCACGAAAGTGATTCTGCCGCAGGCGTTGCGCCGGCTGCTGCCGGCTTCCGTGAACCTCGCCACGCGTATCGTGAAGACCACGTCATTGGCCGTGCTGCTCGGCGTGGTGGAAGTCATCAAGGTGGGCCAGCAGATCATCGACGCGAACCGTTTCCAGTATCCGACGGGCACTTTGTGGATTTACGGAACGATTTTCTTCATGTACTTCATCGTGTGCTGGCCGCTGTCCATCGTGGCCCGCAGGTTGGAAAAGAGGTGGAAGCATGACTGAGCAGGCTGAACAGGTTACGCAGACCGCGCAAAACAGCGGGAAAACGCAGACAAGCCTTGAAATCAGGCATCTGGTCAAGCGGTACGCCAATGCCGACAAGCCAGTGCTGGACGACATCTCCTTCGACGTGCCCCATGGCAAGGTGTTCGTCATCGTCGGCCCGTCCGGATCGGGCAAGTCGACGTTGCTGCGCACCATCGCAGGTCTTGAGCCGATTCAGGGCGGCACCATCGCGCTGAACGGCGAGATTATCGAAACCGGCAAGCCGGGCACCGAATCGGCCGGCCGCAGCAAGCGCGGCAGCGAGCTGCGCACGCGTGTCGGCATGGTGTTCCAAAGCTACGACCTGTTCCCCAACAAAACCGTGCTCGGCAACATCACGCTCGCTCCGACGCTCGTGCAGAAGCGCGACAAGGCGGAGGTCGAGAAGGAAGCCATCGCTCTGCTGGAACGCGTCGGACTCGCCGACCGCAAGGATGCCTGGCCGCATGAGCTGTCCGGAGGCCAACGCCAGCGCGTGGCCATCTGCCGTGCGCTGATCCTGCATCCGGAAGTGCTGCTGTTCGACGAGGTCACCGCCGCGCTTGATCCGGAAATGGTGCGCGAGGTGCTTGACGTGATGCTGGAACTCGCCGATTCCGGCCAGACCATGCTCATCGTGACGCACGAGATGCAATTCGCACGAGCCATCGCCGACCAGGTGATCATGCTGGAGGACGGCGGCATCGTGGAACAATCCGACGACGCCGAAGCGTTCTTCACCAATCCGAAAACCGAGCGTGCCAAGCGTTTCCTGCACACGTTCGAATTCGACAGGCATCGCAAGCCGGCGGAACCGACGGGAACTTCCGCCGAGTAATCGCAAGTTTTGATAGCAGTCATCCGTACAAGAGAGGAGTAACCATGACCGCATCAATCATCAACAAGACAATCAAGAGCATCGTGGCCGCATCGGCCGCGTTGATCATGGCCGCCTCCGTGGCTGCCTGCGGTCCCAACGCCGCCACCCCGAGCGAGGAGAACAACGCCTCCAACGGCGGCGCCACCACGTCCAAGGTGACCGCCCGCTCCCTGGACGAGATCAAGAAGTCCGGCGTGCTCAAAGTGGCCGTCTTCTCCGACAAGGCCCCGTTCGGCTACATCGACAAGGACGGCAAGAACGCCGGCTACGACATCGTCTTCGCCGAGCGTCTCGCCAAGGATCTGGGCGTGAAGGTCAAGTACACGTCCGTCGATCCGGCCGCCCGTGTGGATGTGCTCACGTCCAACAAGGTGGACATCACGCTGGCCAACTTCACCGTCACCGACGAGCGCAAGGAGAAGGTCGACTTCGCCAAGCCGTACATGAAGGTCGCGCTCGGCGTGGTCTCCCCGGAGAACGCCGAAATCACCGACGTGAGCCAGCTCAAGGGCAAGACGCTGATCATCGCCAAGGGCACCACCGCCGAAAGCTATTTCGAGAAGAACGAACCCGACGTCAAGCTGCAGAAGTACGACCAGTACGCCGACGCCTACAACGCGCTGCTCGACGGCCGTGGCGACGCCTTCTCCACCGACAACACCGAGGTGCTGGCCTGGGCCAAGATCAACAAGGGCTTCAAGGTGGGCATCACCAAGCTCGGTGACGAAGACACCATCGCGCCGGCCGTGCAGAAGGGCAACAAGGAGCTGCTCAACTGGATCAACGACGAGATCGTGAAGCTCGGCAAGGAGAACTTCTTCCACAAGGATTACGAGGAGACTTTGAAGCCGGTGTACGGCTCCGACGTCAACCCGGATGACATTGTGGTCGAAGGCGGCAAGCTCTGATTCTTACCTGACCTGACGGCGGCCTGCCGTCCGTCAATCCTGTTTCCAAGCCTTCCGTAGCATGTGCTGCGGAAGGCTTTTCCATACCGATTCCGGGCCGGTTATGTCACATCCTTCGAAACCGTTTACAGTCCACGCGGGTGTATGTTTCCGGAGGTTTCGTACCATCCGATAACCCCTCATAAATAAACGCTATGGCGATTCGCACGTTGTATAAGCAACGTCGATAATCTCCGGCGCGTGGCGCTTTCCAAGACACGGTTAAGTAGGAACCAGCGATCGCGTGAACGGCACGCGGCAAGGAAACCACACCGAGGGGGTGCGCACCATGACCAGATTCAACACTCAGCTCGTCCACGGACTGCCGGTCAACGACAACAACACCGGAGCCGTGAACCCGCCGATCTACAACTCGTCCACCTATGCTTTCGAATCGGTCGGGACCATGCCCCGCTGGGATTATGCCCGCAGTGGCAACCCGACCCGCGAGTTCCTGGAGAAGCAGATCGCGCAGCTGGAGCATGGCACGCGCGGTTTTGCGTTCGGTTCCGGCCTGGCCGCCATCCACGCGGTGCTGTCGATCTTCCAGCCAGGCGACCGTATCATCGTCGGCAAGAACATCTACGGCGGCACCTACTCGCTGTTCCACGAGTATTTCGAACGCTGGGGCGTCATCGTAGAGGAAGTGGACACCACCGATTACAAGGCGCTCGATGCGGCGGTGTCCGGCGAATCCGCCAAGGGCAATGCGCATGGATGTCCGGCCAAGGCCGTGTACTTCGAAGTGCTCACCAACCCGCTTCTGCAAGTCAACAACGTGACGGCCATTGCCGGAATCGTCCACCGTCATGGCGCGATCGCCATCGTCGACAACACATTCGTCACCCCGTATCTGCAGCAGCCGCTCGACCAAGGCGCCGACATCGTCATCCATTCCGCCACCAAGTATCTGGCCGGCCATTCCGAAGTCAACGCCGGCCTCGTGGTGGTCAAGGACGATGAGCTGGGCAAGCGCGTCTACTTCGCGCAGAACCGTTTGGGCGGCGTGCTCGCGCCGAACGAATGCGATTCGGTGCGTCGCGGCATCCAGACGCTCGCCTTGCGCATGGACCGTCAGCAGGAGAACGCGCGTGCGATTTCCAGCTATCTGCTGCTGCACCCGTTGGTCAAGTCCGTGCATTATCCGGGACTGCCCGGCCACGAATACGAGCTGGCCTCCAACGGTCTCAAGGGCGGTGGTGCCGTACTGAGCTTCGAAGTGGTGCCGGGCGTCGACCCTGCGGACGTGCTCGACAACCTGCATATCTTCCGTTTGGCGGTGTCTCTGGGCGCGGTGGAATCGCTTGCCGAACTGCCGTGCCGCATGACGCATTTCGAACTGCCGCGCGAGGAGCGTCTGAAGGTCGGCATCACCGACGAGCTGGTACGTCTCGCGGTCGGCGTCGAAGACAAGCAGGACCTCATCGAGGATCTCGGTCAGGCTTTCGACATCGCGTATGAGCACTATCTCAACCGTCATGCCGGCGAGAGTCTGTTCACCTTCGCGCAACACGTATATGCCTGAAAGTTTTGCCATCGGTAGGGATTTGAATATTAACTGGCACGCTATCTCACGAACCGGACAGGGGAAAGCGCCCCCTGTCCGGCTCGTGGACGTATGTGGGTCAGCTCCTGGACAGGCGATGGTTGGCTCGTGGACGGCCCTTGCCCAGCTCGCGGACATTGTCTGCATACGATTGCATTCTTTGGTAAATTTTTACTCGGGTTCGGCAATGGTTGCAGAACCTACGAAAGGTCATGCGACAAGACCTTTAAAGAGAAACCAAAGAAGGGAGTAATGCCATGCCGTTCCTTGTAGCGCTCCTTGTCATTGCGCTGATCATCGCGTTCCTGTTCCTGTCCACGTTGTTCATCGTGCCGCAGCAGCAGGCATACATCATCGAACGTTTCGGCAAGTTCAACAAGGTGCAGTTCGCGGGCATCCACATCCGTATCCCGTTCGTGGACCGTATCGCCATGAAAACCAACATGCGCGTCAACCAGCTCAACGTGCAGCTGGAGACCAAAACCCTCGACAATGTGTTCGTCACGGTCGTCGCCTCCACCCAGTTCCGTGTGAATCCGGAGAACGTTGCCACCGCTTACTATGAGTTGCGCGATCCGGCCGGCCAGTTGCGCTCCTACATGGAAGACGCCCTGCGTTCCGCCATTCCTGCGTTGAGCCTCGATGATGCTTTCGCCCGTAAGGATGATGTGGCCTTCGACGTGCAGAAGACCGTCGGCAACGAGATGTCCCGCTTCGGCTTCACCGTGGTCAAGACCCTGATCACCGCCATTGACCCGAGCCCGCAGGTCAAGAATGCCATGGATTCCATCAACGCAGCCCAGCGTGAGAAGGAGGCCACCCGGCAGCGCGCCGAGGCCCAGCGCATCCAGATTGAGACCCAAGCCGCTGCTGAAGCGGAGAAGACCCGTCTTCAGGGTGAAGGTCAGGCCAACTACCGTCGCGAGATCGCCAACGGTATCGTCGACCAGATCAAGAGCCTGCAGGCTGTCGGCATGAACATCGGCGATGTGAACAATGTGGTGCTGTTTAACCAGTACCTCGACGTGCTGCGCTCCTTGAGCGAATCCAACAACTCCAAGACCGTCGTGCTTCCAGCATCCACCCCTGGCGGATATCAGGATATGTACAGCCAGATCACGCAGGCGATGGTGACAGCCAACGAAACCGCGGAACGGAGCGCGTACACGCCGAAGCCGTCCCATACGGCCGCCCCATCGGTGCCGCGTATCTGACGAATATTGATCGAATGGCGTCTTTGGCCGCATGCGCCAATCGCGGGGTATGCGGCCAAAGACGAAACGAATCCCTCCTTCCATCGGGGAGCCGCGTGAATGTGACGGAGAATGCGGAAACGATGGAAGGAGGGATCGCGTATGGGTGCGTCGCCGTACCACGACGCACATCTTGTCATGGGAACGCTTCTGGACGCTATTCCAGTCCGATGAGCGCCCCGTGGGCCGGCATGGACGGGCGTTCCGCCTCATGCTGCTTCACGGATTGGATCTGTTTCTGCAGATCCATGACTTTCTTCTCCAGCCATGCGATGGTCATGGATTGGGAGATGACGAGCAGGTCGCGTTGATCGGCCGCGGCTTCATTGGCGAACGACTGCGCCTCCAGCATGATCTGCGGATCGGCCTTCCAACGTGCGATGGCGCGTTCGATGCGCTTGCTGCCCACGATCTTCGGATTGAGTCCCGCGCTGGCAAAGATGCTAGTCGGTCCGTTGCCCCGCAGATATTGCGCCATGCAACGCACCTGGAAATCCCTCGAATAGGTGATGCGGTCCATCGACGCCCGCTCCACCGCGGGCAGGGTGTTGAGGTAGTAGACCTCCGCTTGTGTGAAACGACGTTTCATGATGTCCCCCTCATGGTATGGAACCGTTCGGCTTCGTTTTCGATTCGTTGCGATGCCTTCATTGTATTTTCGTCGTTTCACGGTTCACTGCCATTTGGCACGAAACAAGGGATTCTGGCATGAAATAACATGTTCCATATCGTTCAGGCGGGGTTTCTTGAACGGTTTTCGAGTTTCAGGCACGCGCGGACCGTGGCTTCAGGGTGTTCCCTTAAGGGTGGCGAAGCGCGGTGAAACACTTTAGACTTAGGAGCAATTATCAACATATTCCCAGAAAACGAGGAGGTGAATGTGCCGGTAGGTAGCACATCCAACGCTGGGAAAACCGGTCGCGGTCCCATTATCGAGGTTAAAAACCTACGCAAGGAATATCCAGTGCTCGATGAGACCGTCGTAGCACTGGAACGTGTCAATCTCGCCATTCCGCAAGGGCAGATCTGCTGTATCTATGGCGAGTCCGGATCCGGTAAATCCACCCTGCTCAATCAGCTTGCCGGCATGGAAAAACCAACTAAAGGTGGTGTACGTATCACAGGTGTGCCCATCAGCAGGCTTGACGAACGGCAGCTGGCCGAATTCAGGCAGAAGCACCTTGGCTTCGTGTTCCAGTCGTACAATCTGCTGCCCAATCTCAATGCCATCGAGAATGTGGCCATGCCACTGATGTTCCGAGGCGTGCCGAAGCGTAAACGCGAGACGATCGCGCGTGCCATGCTCAAGCGGGTCGGCCTTGGCAAACGAATGAACCATTATCCGACCCAGATGTCTGGCGGTCAGCAGCAGCGCGTCGGCATCGCCCGCGCTTTCGTGACACGTCCGCAAGTGGTATTCGCCGACGAGCCGACCGGCAATCTCGATTCCAAAACCAAAACCGAAGTGATGGATATGATTTGCTCGTTCGCACGCGATTTCAACCAGACCATCGTGCTCGTCACACATGACGACAATATGGCGCAATACGCCGATCGCATCGTCACACTTCTTGACGGCCGCATCATCGGCGACCGGCTTACGTAACTTCATGACAGCATATCGACAACTATGACGACAACAGAAGGGTCTTCCATGGGCAACAACACAAGAATCGCAACACTGCTCAACGGGGCAATCTCACTATTGGCGGTGGTCGCCATCACGTTGGTGTGCATTGTGCCGACGGCGTTCGCCGAAGATGGCGCCAATACTTCCGATGCTCCGGGTGCGGGAGCGGACAACAGTGTTGAGCAGATTGCTGGGCCGGTGCCGAACATCATTATCACCAATTTCACCTATGGCGACGGGTCGGTGGCGGTCGGCAGCACCTTCAACCTCGGTTTCACCTTCCAAAACATGGGCAAAGTGGCGGTGAGCAACATGGTGGTCACCGTGGACGGCGGTGAGAATTTTGCCATCTCCGGCGGTACGAACACGTTCTACTACGATGCGCTGAATGCGGGAGCTGCGTTGACGCAGACCGTGCCGATGCAGACACTGGCCAGTGCGAAAAACGGCGCGCAGGGCATCGACATCAGCTTCAAATACGAGTACGTGGACGGTGCCGCACGCAGCTCCAACACTTCCGACATCAAAATTTCCGTACCCGTTTCGCAGCCTGATCGTTTTGAATTGAACGATCCAGTGGTGCCCAATATCGTCAACGCAGGTGAGGAAACTACTATCACCATGGATTACGTGAACAAGGGCAAGGGCGACGTTTCCAATGTCGAGGCGAGCGTTGAAGGCGACGGTATCACCGCCACGCAGGCCAAGCAGTACGTCGGCAATGTGGCGTCCGGCGCGTCCGGCTCCATTGGATTCGCATTCACTGCGGACAAGCCCGGCGAAACCGAGGCGAAACTGACGGTGACGTATGAGAATTCCGATGGACAGCCGCAGACCAAGGAATTTCCGGTGAAAATCAATGCCGTTGAAGCTCCTGTTCCGGATGATTCCGATACGGATGTTGACGTCCAGGATCAGAGCATGCCGGTCTGGGTGTGGATAGTGGCGGCGGCCGTTGCACTCGTCGTGGTTGTATTGACGGTCGTATTGGTGGTCCGTCACCGCCGTAAGAAGGCAAAGCAGGTGGCCGATGATGACGATTGGGATTGGGAGCCTGCCGATCTTGGAGCCGATAAGCAGGGTAAATCTACTGCCATAGCTGCCGATGCGCCGACGCAGGTAATCGCCACGGCAGGTGGCACATCGGCTGCCTCCGTATCCGCAACGTCATCTTCCACTCCATCCGTCAAGGAGTAGGCATGCGATTTTCGGATATCGCACATACTTGCGCGCAGAATTTGCTGCGGCGCAAATCGCGTACGATTTTGACGGTGCTGGGCGTGATCGTCGGCTGCTGCTCCATCGTCCTGATGATTTCGATTGGACAAGGCATCAGCGAGCAGAATGAGCAGATGCTCAAGAGCATGGGCAATCTCAACGACATTACCGTCACAGCTGCCGGCGGCTCGGGCGCGTACGACAGCTCTGGCGTCGGTATGTCGAGTTTGTCTTCGTCGGACATGACATCATCGGATCATCAGGCCAAGCTTGACGATGCTGCGGTACAGACGTTCCGTGGCATTTCAGGCGTCGCAGCCGTGATGCCACAGCGGTCGGCGCAGAGCACCGTGGATCTCACTGCGGGAGCCGGATCCCGATACGTGGCTCAATATGCTTCTGTGATGGGTACGGATATGACCCAGCTTGAAGCATCGGGATACAAGCTCGTTCAAGGGCGTATGCCGAGGCGTGCCGGAGAAGTATTGCTCGGCAAATACGCGGCATACCAGTTTATGGATAAGTATCGTTCCGATGATGACTCCAGGCGTATCGCTCCCGGTGATTATGAGTGCGATGAGAACGGTTGCAAAGAGAGCGAGGGGGAGAAGCCGTTCTTCGACGTACTGACCACGAAACTCAATTTGATTACCGGAGCCGATTATCAAAGCCCTGACGATTACCGCAAAATAGGCAGCACTTCGATGAGTTCCACCGATTCAGGCGACGGCGATGGTATTGCCAGTTCGCAGAATCCTGTGGTTTCCATGCCTCTCACCGTGGTCGGTGTGTTGGACGCTGCAACCAATAATTACGATGCATTCAGCTCCGGTGTAGTCATGTCGCTGGAGGATATGGACACATTGCAGGCCAAAATCGACGGCAAAACCAATACCACCAGCCGGACCAAAACAAACTACGACCAAGTGGTGGTGCACGCTCAAAATATCAAGGATGTGCCGGGTATCGAAGCGCAGATCAAAATGTCTGGCTACCAAACCACGTCCTTCGAACAGACCCGCAAGGAGATTGAAAAGCAGAGTCGTGGCATCCAGCTCGCATTGGGAGGCATTGGCGCGGTGTCATTCCTGGTGGCGGCCATCGGCATCGCCAACACCATGATTATGTCCGTGTCGGAACGCACTCGGGAAATCGGCATTATGAAGGCGCTCGGCTGCTATGTGAAGGATATTCGCACGATGTTCCTATGTGAAGCAGGTGCCATCGGTCTGGTCGGTGGACTTATCGCCTGTCTGATTTCCGCCTTGGGGTCGCTGAGCATCAATCTGCTGTCGTTTGGTGGATTCAGTATGGAAAACGTAGGCAAAGCGATTATGGGCGGTGACGACGTGAGCCGAATCTCCGTGATTCCATGGTGGCTGTTTGTCGTGGCCGTGCTGTTTTCAATTCTGGTGGGCATACTCGCCGGTTTGGGGCCAGCTAATAAGGCTGTGAAGATTCCTGCGTTGGACGCCATCAAGAACGAGCAATAGCGATTGCGATTGACAATAATGCCTATGGTCGGCCATGTGCTGTTCAGCGTGGGCCGGCATTTCGCGATTGTTCAACGTTCCCTGTCGATTTTTGACGGTGCCGGCTAGTTGCGTGATTAACGGGCCAAGACGCGGCGAATGCGATCAGCCACCGCTTCCACAGTCAGCCCGTAACGTTCATCAAGCTCGGCAAGGGGCACACGATCGGTGAATTCTTTCGATGCGCCGAAGTTGAGCACACGCACACCGGCCGCCTTTGGATTGGTGGAATTCGCGTAGAACGCGGTCACCTTCTCACCCCAGCCGCCTTCCAGCTGGCCATCCTCCAAGGTGACGACCACACGATGGCCGTCGGCAAGCACGTCCAGCAGCTCGCCATCCATCGCGGAATACTGCTGCGCGTCGATAAGCGTCGCATTGATATCGTCGTCGTTTTCGAGCGTTGCCGCCACCTCGGCCGCCAACGGCAGTGTATTGCCCAAGCCGAGAATCGCCACTTCACGTCCCGGACGTACGATCTGGTACCGCGTGAAAGGGCAATCGCCGGTAATATCGATCGTCGTCTCGTGCGCGTCGGCACGTTCGGCCGGGTCGAACGCCATATCGGCGGAACGCTCCATGGCAAGAATCTGCTCGCCGGGCATGCGGATAGCCGTCACACCATGATCAGACGGCCCCGTGGCCCATGCAAGCATGTCCAGCATCTGCTCTCCGCTGGTCGGTGCCAGACAGGTCACATCAGGCGTGTTGGCGAACATCGTCATATCGAACGTGCCGGAATGTGTATTGTCCGCGCCGGAAATGCCCGCTCCGAAAATCAGCAGCGTCGCCGGAACATGATTCAACGCCAGCTCCTGCTGCAACTGGTCGTAAATACGCTGGAAGAACGTGGCGGAAGTCGCCAGAACCGGCCGGCCTCCAGCCTTCGCGATGCCTGCGGCGAACGCGGCCGCATGCTCCTCGGTAATGCCGGTGTCCACATAATGCGATCCGGCACGTTCACGGAAATCACGGGTGATGCCATTCGAACCAGGGGTGGCGGGGGAGATGACCACCAGTCCCGGCTCGTTTTCGAAACGGGACTCCAACGAAGCCATGGCCATCTGACCGTAGTATTTGCGCGCGTCAAGCGGCTTGCCGAGCGCGCTGTCCGGATCCTGCCAATGATTCGCCTCGCATTGGCCGGCATGCGGCTGCGGATTGGTCTGGTTGCATCCGTCGGAACCATCCTGCGCCTCGGTCTCATCGCTGAAACCCAAGCCCTTGGTGGTGTGGATATGCAGCACGACGGGATGGTCGATATCCTTCAAGTCTTCAAGCGCCGCGACCAGCGTGTCCACATCGTTGCCCTGCTCCACATAACGGTAGTCAAGTCCGAACGCCTTGAACAGATTCAGCTCCGCGGTTCCGTTCGACGCGCGCAGACGGGCAAGATTGCCGTACATGCCACCGAAATCCTCGGCGATCGACATCTCATTGTCGTTGACGACGATGATGAGATTACCGCCCTGTTCGGCAGCGTTGTTCAGTCCTTCGAAAGCGATCGCCGAGCTCAACGAACCGTCGCCGATGATGGCGATGACGTTGCCGATTTCGCTTGCTCCCGCAGCGGTATGTTGCATATCACGTGTTTTGGCAAGACCGCAGGCAAGGGAGATGGACGTGCCGGTATGGCCCAGCACGAAGGAATCATGCTCGCTTTCCAACGGATTGGTGAAACCCGTCACCTCGCCGAACCGCGACTCGTCCAGATACGCCTCGGCGCGCCCGGTAAGCATCTTGTGCACGTAGCTTTGGTGGGAGACATCGAAAACGAAACGGTCACGTGGAGAACCGAACACGCGGTGCAACGCCACGGTAAGCTCCACCACGCCAAGATTCGAACCGATGTGGCCACCATGCTTCCGGCCGTAATTCAACAGCGTGGAACGAATCTCCAGACACAGATCACGCAACTGTTGCGAAGAAAGGGCATGCACATCCGCCGGAGAATGAATCGAACCCAGTATGCCAGCGGTCATTATGCGCAACTGTCCTTCCCTGAACCTGTCTTCTTTACCGCGGAAAATCCTATCCCACTGTATGCCTCTGCCGGGGTGTCGGTTGTGAAATACCTGCAAAGTCTTCTCAACTGCGGCACAATGGAAACGATGAAATGAATCGAACCACCGAAAAACCGCGAAGGAGCGCTGACCATGAAAGCCGTATACGCAGCAGGAACCGATTATGACAATCCGCTGTCGCAACTCAAGGTGGGGGAGCTGGACACGCCCGAAACCAAGCCGTTCTGGAGTACCATCCACGTGGCCGCAGCCAGCGTGAACCACCACGACATCTGGAGCCTGCAGGGCGTGGGACTCTCCGCCGAACAGACGCCGATGATTCTCGGCACCGACGCGTCAGGCGTGCTCGACGAGGACATTCCTGTTCGCAAAGGGCTGAAAGCCGGAGCCGAAGTGGTGCTCTACACCTTCGTCGGCACCGACGGCGCCGGCGTCATGCCGGGGGAGCGGCGCACCATCCTATCCGAAAAATACGCGGGCACCATGGCCGAAACCACCCAAGTGCCCAGCGCCAACGTGTTCGCCAAACCCGCCAACCTGACCCTCGATGAGGCTGCCGCGCTCGGCACCAGCTGGCTGACCGCCTACTCACTGCTGTTCACATCGGCCAACGTGAAACCGGGAGACACCGTGCTCGTCCAAGGCGCGGGCGGCGGCGTGTCCACAGCGGCCATCCAACTCGCCCATGCGGCAGGACTGGAAGTGTTCGTCACGTCACGCAGCGAAGAGAAACGAGACCGCGCGATCGCCATCGGAGCCGACGCCGCCTTCGAAACCGGCGCGCGACTGCCGCATAAGGTCGACGCCGTCATCGAATCGGTCGGCGCGGCCACCTGGAGCCATTCCGTCAAATCCGTACGCCCCGGCGGCACCATCGCCATCTGCGGAGCCACCACAGGAGACCAGCCTGGAGCCGAACTGACCCGCATCTTCTTCCAGGACATTCGCGTGCAAGGCAACACCATGGGTTCGCGTGACGATTTCGCACGACTGCTCAAATTCGTGGAACACGCCGACCTGCACCCCGTCATCGACTCCACCTACGCGCTTGCCGACGCGCCCGCGGCGTTCCGCAAAGTGGTCGACGGCGACGTTTTCGGAAAGGTCGTGCTGCACATCGAGCCGAGTAAGTAAAGTAGACGGTGTTCTGGAACACGTAAGTCTACGTAAATCCTTCGGAGGTTTTGATGGCAGACAACAAGCCTGAAGTCGCGGTGATCATGGGATCGGCAAGCGATTGGGAGACCATGAAGCACGCATGCGAGATGCTCGACCAGTTCGAGGTGCCGTACATGAAGCAGGTGATTTCCGCGCACCGCACCCCGGAACTGATGGGTGAGTTCGCGCACAACGCCCGTGCCAACGGGCTGAAGGTCATCATCGCCGGCGCGGGCGGCGCGGCCCACCTGCCGGGCATGGTCGCGGCGCAGACCACACTGCCGGTCATCGGCGTGCCGGTGCGCTCCCACGCGCTGTCCGGCTGGGATTCGCTGCTGTCCATCGTGCAGATGCCGGGCGGCATTCCGGTGGCCACCACCGCCGTCGGCAACTCCGGCGCAACCAACGCCGGCCTGCTCGCGGTGAGCATTCTGAGCACCACCGACGAGCGACTGGCCAAGGCGCTGCAGGACTATCGTGACTCCCTGAAGGAAAAGGTGGCTGAATCCAATGCCCAGCTTGTCTGAGGAAACCAACGGCCGTATCGAACGACTGATGCCCGGCGCGACCATCGGCATCATCGGTGGCGGCCAGCTCGGCCGCATGATGGCGCTGTCCGCGCGCTACATGGGCTTCCGCATCGGCGTGCTCGACCCGACACCCGACTGTCCGACCGCTCAGGTCGCGGATTTCCAAGTGACCGCCGAATACGACGACATCGCCGCCATCCGCGAACTGGCTGAAAAGTCCGACGTGCTCACCTACGAGTTTGAGAACGTGGACGCCGACGCCATCGACCAAGTTCGTTCCCTCGCGGCGGCCCCGCAAGGCACCGATCTGCTGCGCGTCACGCAGGACCGTGTCAACGAGAAGCGGTTCATCAACGACCATGGCACGCCCACCGCGCCGTGGAAGGCCGTCAACAGCGTCGAGGAACTTGAAGCGGCACTTGATGAGATCCACTATCCGGCTGTGCTCAAAACCCGTTCCGGCGGTTACGACGGCCACGGCCAGACCGTGCTCAAGTCCGAAGCCGACTTGGAGCAGGTGCGCGCCCGCGCCGACCATGACGGCAGCTTCCCGCCAAGCATTCTGGAAGGCTTCGTCGATTTCGCGTTCGAAGCGAGCATCCTCGTCGCCGGCAACGGCAAGGATTACGTGACCTTCCCGATCGTGCGCAACGAGCATCGCAACAACATCCTGCACATGACCATCGCGCCGGCCGAAGTGGATGAGAGCGTCGCCAAGGAGGCGCACGAGCTGGCGTTGCGACTGGCCAAAGGCTTCGAACTCGCCGGCATTCTGGCCATCGAACTGTTCATCACCAAAGACAACAAGGTCATCGTCAACGAACTGGCCCCACGTCCGCACAATTCCGGCCACTACACCATCGAGGCCTGCTCGTTCGACCAGTTCGACGCGCACATTCGCGGCATCGCCGGCTGGCCGCTCGAACAGCCGCAGCTGCTCAAGCCCGCCGTCATGGTCAACGTGCTCGGCCAGCATGTGGCGCCGACCCGTGCGCTCATCGCCGACCATCCCGAATGGAACGTGCACGACTACTGCAAGGCGGAAGTGCGCCACGACCGCAAGATGGGACACATCACCGTGCTGACCGACGACACCGCCAAAACCGTAGCCGACCTTGAAGCCACCGGCTGCTGGGACGACTTGAAGAAAGCCTGACATCATAAGTAATGAGTGAACATATCGTGCGGCAGACCCGCCAGAAAGACGCCATCCGCGACGCGCTGAACGGCTGTGACGAATTCATCTCCGCGCAGGAGCTGCACCGCAAGCTGGAGGATTGTGGCGAACATATCGGACTCGCCACGGTCTACCGGCAGCTCAACGCCCTGGCCGAGGCGGGCCGCGCCGACACGGTCCGCCTCGACGGCCAGCAGCTGTTCCGCCTGTGCGGCGACGACGGACACCACCACCACCTCGTCTGCACCGGCTGCGGCAAGACGGTGGAGATCGAATCGCCTTCCGAAAGCTGGCTGAAAGGCATCTCCGACAAGTACGGCTTCACCATCGAACGGCACACGCTGGAGGTGTTCGGCCTGTGCGAGGACTGCCGGAAGGCGGACAAGTAGCGGCTGTCTGCCGTATTTCCGTTGGAATCGTATCGCCATCGGCGCAATCCAATCGTAAAAATCGTAAAGAAAAAACGTTGGACGTTGTCTTTTTCAGACGCATATATGACAATAGGGCATTGCAAACGAACTAAGTGGGGTTATGCGTGACCAAAGCAACATCGAAAAACGAGCCGATTGAGGAGCTCAGCATCGCCACCGTGGATCCGACGGCCAGGAAGACGGGCAAGGAATTCCCGGGATGGCTTTACGGTGTGCTGTTCGTCCTGTTCGATGCGGTGGGCATCGCTGCGTTGCAGATCGGCGTCAGCGAATCCGCGACGCGTGTGCAGCTGTCGAACAACATGTGGCTCACCGGTTGGGGATTCGTCGGCAAGATGTTCACCAGCGCCAATTTCGTGGCGGTGCTGAACCTCATCCTATGGGGCGTCCTGTATGTCATTCTGCTGATGCTCACCAATCGTTTCTGGGTGGCCACGCCGATATTTCTGGCGGTGACGTTCATCGTCGCGGTGATCGAGCATTTCAAAGTGTCGATTCGATACGAGGCGATTCTGCCAAGCGATCTGAACTTCCTCAAAGCCGATGCGGGCAATCTGATGAGTTTCATGCCGTCCGGCGCGCAATGGACCATTCTGATCGCGGTGGCGGCGTTTGCCGCGTTCGTGGCGCTGTTCGTCTTCCTGAACCGCCTCGACGCGCGTCACGGCAGACTGTTTCGCGGCTCCGACAAGCAATCCCGTTCCGTGAACGCGATCGCAAGACTGCTGCTGATCCTGCTTCCAGGCCTGTTCTTCACGCTGTATTCGATGCAGGTGAGCACCGTCGGCTCGTGGGCCAAAGGCTTCGCCACCGTCATGGGGGACAAGCCCTCCATGTGGGACTCCGTATACGACGCCCAGCGCAACGGGCCGCTGGTGGCGTTCACCCGTCAGCTCAACCCGAAAGTCATGGTCAAGCCGGACGACTATTCCGAAGAGACCATGAAGCAGGTCGCGGCCCGCTATGAGAAGGCCGCGAAGAAGATCAACGCGAAACGTTCCGCGAACATGACCGACAGCACGGTGATCTACGTGCTGTCCGAATCCTTCTCCGACCCGTCACGCGTGCCGGGACTCAAAGTCAACAAGGATTCCATGCCGAAGATCCGTGAGATCAAGCAGAACACCACGTCCGGTCTGATGCTGTCCTCCGGATACGGCGGCGGCACCGCCAACTTGGAATACATGGGACTGTCCGGCCTGAGCATGGCGAATTTCGATTCCTCCCTGACCAGCCCATACCAGCAGCTGGTGCCGAGCGAGCATTGGACGCCGACAATCAACCAGATGTGGGGCGCTTCTAAGAATTCCATCGGTCTGCACCCGTACGAATCGTCTATGTATTCGCGCGCCACCAACTACAAGAAGTTCGGCTTCTCGCATTTCTACACGCTGACCGGTCCGGACGTCATCTCTCATCAGGACAAGCTCGACGACTCGCCGTACGTCTCCGACGAGGCCACCTACAAGAGCACGCTGGAACAGGTGAAGAAAACCAAGTCCAACCAGTTCCTGCAGGTCATCACCATGCAGAACCACATGCCTTACCACAAGTGGTACAAGCATAACGATTTCAAGGCGACCTCCACCACGGACAAACCGTTGAAGGACGACGAGCAGGAGTCCATCGAAACCTATCAGAAGGGCGCTTCGCTGACAGATGATGCGACCGCCGATTTCCTTGCCGAACTCGACAAGCTCGGCAAGCCGGTCACCGTGGTCTTCTACGGAGACCATCTGCCGGGCATCTACTCGTCGGCTTCCGCTGATGACGGCAACTCGCTGGCGTTGCATCAGACGGACTACTTCATCTGGTCCAACAAGGCTTCCGGCACGCAAGGCAACAAGATCGGCAACGCCGACTATTCGTCGCCCAACTTCTTTGTGGCGCAGGCTGCCGAGCATATGGATGCCAAGGTGTCGCCGTATCTGGCGTTCCTCACCGAAATGCACTCCAAGATCTCGGCCATGGAACCGCCGGTGGTCAACAACATCCAAGGTTGGGACCGCATTCCGGAAGGTCAGAACATCTATCTGAACGCCAAGGGCGAGCCCATGGCCGAAGAGGATTTCGACGCCGAGACCAAGCAGCTGCTGGCCGATTACAAGCTCATTCAATACGACATCACCACGGGGAAGAATTACCTGAAAGACACCTCCTTCATGGACCTGCCGTAACGAGGACGGCGCGCCTGCCGCACGGCTCGACACTCGACGTACCGTTGTGCGCCTTCGTGTCGTGCCGCACGGAATTCGCGCACGTCCTCGTCACGGCAGGCGTGTGGTGGGCGACGACGCGCCTGCCGCACAAATCTTAAAACATTGAGAGGCTGTTCCAAACTATTGGAACAGCCCCTCAACGGCTATTGGTTCAGCGCAGCCAACACATCATCATCACGCGTTCAGCGCTTTGAAACCGATGTCGTGACGGTAGAACATGCCCTTGGTGTCGAGCTTGTCGATGATCGCGTAGACCTTGTCCTGCGCGGCCTTGATGTCCGCAGCGGAGGACTCGACCAGCAGCACGCGACCGGAGTTGGCCACGAGACCATGCTCGCCACGTGCGACGCCCGCATAGTAGACATGGGAATCGTCATCTACCGTGATCTCAGGAATCGCGGCACCCTTGACCACGTTGGTCGGGTAACCTTCGGAAGCGATCACCACGCCAAGAGTGGCATTGTCCTCATCCCACGTGAATTCCGGGGTTTCGCCGTTGAGAATGGCGCTGATGCCGGCACCGAGATCGGACGTGAGCTTCGGCAGCACCACTTCGGTCTCTGGATCGCCGAAACGCGCGTTGAACTCAATGACCTTCGGGCCGTCGGCGGTGGCGATGAGGCCGGCGTACAGAATGCCGGTGAACGGCGTGCCCTCGTCGGCCATGGCCTGAACGGTCGGCTTGACGATGGTTTCGATGGCGGTGTCGATCACATCCTGACCGATCTGCGGAACCGGGCTGTAGGCGCCCATGCCGCCGGTGTTCGGACCCTTGTCGCCATCGTAGGCACGCTTATGATCCTGCGAAATCGGCATCGGCCAGAAATCGGTGCCGTTCACAAAGCTCATCAGAGAGAATTCCTGACCCTCAAGGAAATCCTCGATAACCACCTTCGCGCCGGCGTTGCCGAAGCGGTGGTCCACGAAAATGTCCTCCAAAGCGGCGATGGCGGTCTCCTCATCCATCGCCACGGTCACGCCCTTGCCTGCGGCCAGGCCATCGGCCTTGATGACGATCGGCGCGCCATGCTCGCGCACATAAGCGGTGGAACGCTCCAAATCGTCGAACGTCTGGTACTTCGCGGTCGGAATGTCGTGACGTTCCATAAGCTGCTTGGCGAAGTCCTTGGAACCCTCGATCTGCGCGGCGGCCTTGTTCGGGCCGAACGCCTTGATGCCGGCGGCAGCGAAATCGTCGACGATGCCTTCGATAAGCGGCACTTCCGGTCCGACGAACACCCAATCGTAACCATTGTTCTTCACGAAATCGATGAGCGCCGCATGATTGGACGGGTTGAGCTGCGTGGTGCGGATGCCGTCAAGCTCCATGCCCGGATTGCCTGGGGCCACAGTGACCTCGCTGACGCTGCCGCCACGCATGAGCGCGTGGGCGATGGCATGTTCACGCGCACCGGAACCAATGACCAGAACCTTCATATTTCCTCCTGTTGTATCCCTTATGGGGAAGAGTGCCAATCTCAAGAAATAATATCGGGGGTGCCTGTTCGGCTACCCCCGTATGTTCGTTTACTGCAGTTCGACGTCCTCGCCGGTCTTCTTGACGATATTGCCCAGCACATAGCCGGCCTCGCCATTGGACTTCAGCAGTTCCATGGTCTTATCGGCATCTTCGGCGCTGACGGCCAGCACCATGCCGATACCCATGTTGAAGATGTTGAACATTTCCATATGATCGATGCTGCCGGCCTTCTCGAGCACGTCGAAAATCGGGAGCACCGGCCAGGAGCCAAGGTTGATATGGGCGGCAAGACCGTCCGGAATCATACGCGGAATGTTTTCGATGAAACCGCCGCCGGTGATATGCGCGACGCCCTTGACCACGCCCGCCTTGAACAGCGGGGAAAGGGCCTTCACGTAAATCTTGGTCGGAGTGAGCAGCACGTCGCCAAGCTTCTCACCGCCCAGTTCGTCCAGTACGGTGTCCACGGTGTAGCCGGCCTGCTCGAACAGGGCCTTACGCACCAGGGAGAAACCGTTGGAATGCACGCCGGTGGACGGCAGGCCGATAAGCACGTCGCCCTCAGCGATGGTGGAGCCGTCGACGATAGCGGACTTTTCGGCCACGCCGACCGCGAAGCCAGCCAGATCGTACTCGTCTTCGTCATACATGCCCGGCATTTCAGCGGTCTCGCCGCCGATCAGCGCGCAGCCTGCCTGACGGCAGCCCTCTGCGATACCGGAAACCATCTGTGCGATCTTCTCCGGGTGGTTCTTGCCGACTGCAACATAGTCGAGGAAGAACAGCGGCTGTGCACCGCAGCAGGCGATATCGTTTACGCACATGGCAACGCAGTCGATGCCAACGGTGTCGTGCTTGTCCATCAGGAACGCCAGCTTGAGCTTGGTGCCCACGCCGTCGGTACCGCTCACCAGCACCGGCTCCTTCACGTTCAGCGCCGAGAGGTCGAACATGCCTCCGAATGCACCGATATTGCCCATCACGCCCAGGCGCGAGGTCGATGCCACGTGTTTCTTGATGCGCCGCACCACTTCGTATCCGGCCTCGAGGTTCACGCCGGCCTTCTCATAACTCTGTGCCATTATAATCTTCCTTTAACAGTCCTTAACATTTTACGTCTTTGTTCACCTCATCGACCGACTGGTACAACGCCGTGGGATAGTGCCCCGTGAAGCAGGCCATGCACAAATCCTTGCGGTTTCCCGCCCTGAGCAGTGCCCCGGGCGACAGGAACGCCAGCGAATCGGCGCATATCTCCTCGCGGACACCGTCCGCATCCTTGCGCGCCGAGATCAGCTCGTCGCGGGTCGAGGTATCCACCCCGTAGAAGCAGGGGTGCGTCATCGGGGGACTGGCAATGCGCACGTGCACCTCGGTGGCCCCCGCCTCCTTGAGCATCGTGACGATGCGGCGCGAGGTCGTACCGCGCACGATCGAATCGTCGACCAGCACCACGCGCTTGCCCTTGACGATCGTCCGCACGGCCGAGAGCTTCATACGCACCCCTTTCTCGCGCAGCTCCTGCGAAGGCTGGATAAACGTACGGCCGATGTACTTGTTTTTGATAAGCCCCATTTCATACGGCAGGCCGCTCGCCTCGGCATAGCCCATCGCGGCGCTGAGGCTCGAGTCGGGAACCCCGACCACGATGTCCGCCTCGGCAGGCGCCTCGCCGAAGAGCAGGCGCCCCGATTCCTTGCGGTAGGCATGGACGTTGCACCCTTCTATGTCGCTGTCGGGACGCGCAAAGTAGATATACTCCATCGAGCACATCTCGCAACGCTTATACTGCGAGAAATCGCGGCTCCGGATGCCCTCGCTGTCGATCGTGACGATCTCGCCCGGCTCGACGTCGCGCACGAACTCCGCGCCCAGCACGTCGAACGCGCACGTTTCGCTCGACACCACCCATCCGTCGCCCAGCTTGCCGATCGACAGCGGACGCAGGCCGTACTTGTCACGGCAGGCGTAGATGCGGTTGGCCGTCATAATCAGGAAGGCGAAAGCCCCTTCGAGCATGTTCAGCGCGTCGATGATCGAGAAGATGCGCGGCCGGTCGTGGTAGCGCGTCTCCTTCTTGATCAGGTGGGCCAGGATCTCGCTGTCGGAGGTCGACTGAAACAGGCTGCCCTTGTTTTCGAGGTGGCGGCGCAGCAACTCCGAATTGACGATATTGCCGTTATGCGCCAGCGCGAAGTCGCCCGTGTTGTGGCGGAAGAGGAACGGCTGGGCATTCTCCATGCCGCCGCCTCCGGCCGTGGTGTAACGCACATGGCCGATGGCCGTGGAACCTTTCAGCGTGGCGAGTTTCGCCTCGTCGAAAACCTCCGTCACCAGCCCTCCGCCCTTGATGCGGCGGAACGTGCCGCTCTCGTCCACCGAGACGATGCCGGCCCCCTCCTGCCCGCGGTGCTGCAAGGCGTGGAGACCGTAATAGGTCAGCGACGCGGCGTTCGGCACTCCGTAGATGCCGAACACCCCGCACTCCTCGTGCAATTCACGGTCGCGGATCACTTCCATCATACTACCCGACGATTTTTTGCAGGCGCGCCAGAATCTCCTCGTAAGCCTCGCGGACCTTGCCCAGGTCGCGGCGGAAACGGTCCTTGTCGAGTTTCTCGTTGGTCGTGGCATCCCACAGACGGCAGGTGTCGGGCGACACCTCGTCGGCCAGCACGATCTCGCCGTCCGACGTCTTGCCGAACTCGATCTTGAAGTCCACCAACTTGATGTTCATCTTCAGGAACAGCTCCTTGAGCACCTCGTTGATCTTGGCCGTCATGGCGTACATCTCGTTCAGCTCCTCGTACGTAGCGGCGCCCAGCGCAACGGCGTGATGGTCGTTGATCAGCGGGTCGCCCAGCTCGTCCTTCTTGTAGCAAATGTCGAAAATGACGTTCGAGGGCTGCGTGCCCTCCTCGATGCCGAGACGCTGGGCCATCGAACCGGCGATGACGTTGCGCACGATCACCTCCAGCGGAATGATCGTCACCCGGCGGCAGACCTGATCGCGGTCGTTGATCGTCTCGATATAGTGGGTCTTCACGCCGGCCTTATGCAGCTCCTTGAAGATCAGGGTCGAAATGGCGTTGTTCAGCACGCCCTTGTTCTCGATCGTAGCTTTCTTGATGTTGTTGAAAGCCGTAGCGGCATCCTTGTAGTGGATGATGATCTTATCAGGATCGTCCGTGCGAAAAACCTGTTTTGCCTTGCCCTCGTAGAGCATTTCGAGCTGTTTCATGTTGTTTGGGTGTTTTTTGATTATTTGATTCGTTGTCTCATTTCATATTGAAGTCCACCACGATCGGACGGTGATCCGAGGGGTGCCAGAAATTCGAAAGTTTGGCCGGATCGCGGACCGGCTCGGTGTAGGCGTCGGTCACCACGTCGGCATGCGTGATGCGCTCGTAGAGCGGCGGCGTGCAGTAAACGAAGTCGATGCGCGACTTGCCGCCCGTCGTGGTCTTGAACTCCCCGGGATATTTCCCGGCGATCACGTCCACATAAGGCGTGTGCCGGAGAATGTAGTCGTGCACCAGGAAACGCGTGTCGCCCGCCGGATATTTGTAGAACCAGTTGTCGCGCGACGAACGCGCGTTGAAGTCGCCCATCATCATCCAGAACTGCTTTTCGGCGCCCGGAACCGAATGGATCGTATGGTTGCAGATGTATTCCATCTCCATGCGGCGGTATTTGTCGCC